>MDSV01059858.1_pt1 | contig 14226 bp, 18 predicted proteins | sample 810851 | NCBI WGS metagenome assembly MDSV01 (sample SAMN05326640, study PRJNA326480) | marine metagenome | isolation source: seawater | place: Atlantic Ocean: North East | collected 2012 | reverse complement strand
TTGACAAACCTGTTAAAATATACTATTATTGTAATACAACTCAACAAGAAAGGATAAATTATGAGTTCTAACGACGATAAACTACTAACCAAAGAGGAGCACCTCGCAAATTATATCAAAACTTTTGTGGCCATTGAAGATGCAATGGAACCATTTAAAGAGCAGCGAAAGGATCTGCGCGAATCTTATAATGAAAACGGATGGCTTTCAAAAGAGGAAATGAGACTGGCAGTAAAAGCGTATCGGCTATACAAGTCCGAAACTGATATGGAAATCTTGACAGATTATGTTAACAAGTGCCAGCGCTCTGTTGGGAGGATCAATGGTCTCTAAAGTTGAAATGTTGAAGCCTGTAAATAGACACTTGCTAATTGTTCCGCACACTCAAAAGAACGAAACAAGCTCAGGAGTGCTTTTACCAGAAGATTATAACCCAGAGCAAGATCAATATATTGAAGCCTCTGTAATTCAAATTGCAGATGACTGTGACAAGCAATTTAGACACCTGCGTTATGGAAATATTGATAATAATAAAATTGTTGTCGATCGTTCTATGATCCAAGAGATAAAGTTAAAAGATAAAACTCATTTTATGATTCTTGAAAACTACGTAGTAGGAGTATATAGGAGGCCAGATGAGAGTTAATCTCTTCGGTGATGATGTCGGTGCGGTTGAATACATTTCACATATGGGTTCGGATTTGTCAGTTGTTAATGCTGCAAGAGTTTCGTTCGGATCAGAAAAGGAAGAAGTAGATGAAAAAGATATTAAACTTATTAACTATCTCATGGCCCACAATCACTCTTCACCATTTGAACATTGTGCTATCACGTTTCGCTTTACCGTTCCTTTGTTTATTAGGAGCCAGCATCACAGGCATCGCACTTGGGCTTATAATGAGATATCTCGTAGATATACTTCTGTAGACATTCAGTTTTACGAACCTAGCGAATTTCGAACACAACATAAATCTAATAGGCAAGCCAGTACGGGTGATTTGATTGATCCGATTTTGGAATCAAATAGAGATGGATCTCCCACATTATCTTCAGCTTCCAGTCAAATTAGTAGTCACCACAAGGAGAGTATGAGACTGTTTGAGGCTTTGTTAGAATCGGGAGTGTGCAGAGAACAGGCAAGGGGTGTTTTGCCACAGAACTTATATACGCAATATTACGGAACAGTTAATTTGCATAACTTGTTAAAATTTGTTTCTCTCAGGGTGCACGAAGGCGCTCAGTGGGAAATACAACAGGTTGCAAAAGCGTGCTTAGATATTGCGAAACAATTCTATCCTCACTCGGTAGAATCATACATAAAACATAAAATGGAGCACTAATGAAAAAACTAGCACTTCTTCTATTGTTATTCGCATGTTCGGATGCCAGAGTCCAGGGCCATGCCGGAGACGCGGATAATCCCAGAAGCTTAACCCCAGACTCAACAATAGTTGACGCACAAGTTGTTACAATCCCAGATGTCACCGTAGATGCATTTGTCGACCCATGCGCAAACCTACCAAACACACATGTCAGGTTTTGTGATTGCAATCCAAGATGCTGCCAACAGCAAACCTGGTATTGCCCACCAACTGGGACAGAGATTCAGGCCAAGTATGCAGTGCTAGATATTTGTGACGAGACCTTAACACCCTGTGACAGAAACAGGGATCCTGCTTGTCCACCCGCAGAGATAATCGAAGAGACAGATTGCCAGCACGCATTTGACTGTCCTCCTGGGATAAGCGAAGACTTCACGATGTATTATGATTGTGAAGTAGATGGCAATACAGGTAGACAGGAAGTTAAATGTGATAAGGGCCGGCTCTATTACGGAGAGTGCATTACTTGCTTCGAAGAGGAAGAGGTCTGTGACAATCAAGACAATGATTGCGATGGCAACGTTGATGAAAACCAGCTGAATGCTTGCGGTGGATGTGGCCAAGTGCCAGAGGACATTTGTGACGGACTTGACAACGACTGCGACGGTTCGGTTGATGAACAACTTATTAGAGAGTGTTCAACTGTCTGCAACTCAGGTTTAGAAATATGTGCAAACGGTAATTGGATAGGCTGTACTGCTCAAAGGCCCACGCCAGAAGCCTGCGACGGCGAAGATAACGACTGTGATAATCTAGTTGATGAAGGTTTAAATTGTCAGTGTCCACCAGAGTCAGTCGGGGCGCTCGTGCCCTGTATGGAGTCTCCCTTAACTTGTGGTATGGGGTTTAAGACCTGTGAGTGTATTAATGAAGAGTGTCAAGTTACTCAGATGACCGAATGCTTTGCTCTTTGCCATTGGGTTCCTGAATTGGAGCCTGGTGAGGAATGCGACCAGTTTGCAGGAATTCCCACAAACCCTGAAATGTGCAACGACTTTGACGAGGATTGTGATAGTTTGATAGATGAGCGTCTTGTTAGAGACTGTTACACGGGACCTGAAGGTACTTTAAATGTGGGAATCTGCAACATGGGCGAACAGGCCTGCAACAGAGGACAATGGTATGGAGCCCACCCAACTCAAGGTCAGATCGTCGACTTTTGTGGAGGAGAGACTTTACCGCAAGAAGAGATCTGTAATGGTGCTGACGATGATTGCGATGGTATCGTAGACTATGGAGAAGAGATTCCAGAAACAGATATTTTATTTTTAGTCGACTGGTCTGGCTCCATGGAGAATTATATTAATGCTGTGAGAATGGCCATGAATAGATTCGCTCAGAATTTTGCAGCAGAGGACAAGTTAAAGTGGGGTTTGATCGTCGGACCTAAAGGTGCCCCCGGCCCTACCGGAACACAAGAGATGCTTATTATGGAATCTAACATCACTGAGTTTGATCAGTTCCTAACATCCTTTTCTAATGTGGGTCAGTTCGACAATTCGACAGGTAACGAGCAATTTAAAGATGCTATCATGCTTGCTCTGCAAAACATCTCTGGCAATTTTAATTATAACTTTGCCCAGGCGATATGGGCCAATAGAATGGGTTCAGTTCCAGAGTTAAAATTCTTCAAGGTGAACTGGAGAGCAAACGCCGACAGGATTATAGTCCTATTTAGTGACGAATTTGCACAATCCTATCTTGTTCCAAGGGTTACTACAGACCAAGTTTATGAGGCACTTGCTTCAACTCCAAACTTAAAGTTTTACGCTTTTGCAGAGAGGCGCTCCCGCGTCTGGAACAACTATGCACAAGAAGGGAATGGGACCGTTTTTGAACTGTCTCGTAACCAACAGCAAATGTATGATGACTTAATGTCTATCTTAGATGATATCTGCTTATCGGGAGGATCATCCAGCACTTTTCATGGTCCTCTCCCCGGTTTCTACCCGTCATCCTTTAGAGCTAGGTATGATTACAAAATAGGAATATGCTACTAGGTGGTGTCGTGATAGGTTCCACTGTGGAAGCCGCATATTACGCCCTGGTAAATGAATATCATTTCATAACTACTCGGAAGACACCACCGATGTTTTATGAGCGATTAGACATATCTTTGCTTGGCAGCTCAAGCGCATCTGAGGTTTGGACAAAACTAAATGTAATGCTGGGCCTATTGTCGAAGAGACTACCAACCAAACCAAATACAAGTATTAGGATCACAGATCAGCGAATCAAGATCACGTCAGATAACATTACGTTTAAGTATGACTTTGATAAACTTTTTGTTTTTGATCCATCCGGTGTTCAATTGGATAATGAAATAAAATACGCAAAAGAAAAAACGTTTATTGTCTTAGATGATTTTGAGCTGTCGGTCCTGGGCCCAAAAAGATATACTTTGCCACCTATAACTGGCTCTCAAGGATTATGTAAAGAGTTGCATTTTTATTCATCTGACAGAGTAGATGGGGCAGATTACATCACAGATTGCGTTGTTGAGTCGGAGTTAACTATGAATCAGTTAAAATCATTTGATTATTCAGATTCAATTGTTAGATTCTTAGTTAAAAGACACTTGACATCAGTAAATGTAAATGGTAGACTTATGAAACACTACAAAAACGGTAGTCCAAAATATCGTAAGCCCAATGTGGTGCATGTCAAAAGGTTGCTACAAGAGAAAGATAATAACACTTACAAGGATACAGAAAATATAAAGTTTTTGAGTTTGTCCATAGAGGAAATAATTGAACAAAGCACCAAAAGGTAGAAATGTTGCTGGCATAATACCACTCACTGGGTGGAACAACTCTTTTGACTTCCCGTGGCCAGACTACTTACAGCCCCTTAGAGAGGGGTTTTTAGCGGTCGAAAGATCAGTTTACGAATGTGCATATGCCGGCTGCGATAGCATTTGGATTGTGTGTGGTGATGATACAGCACCCTTAGTAAAGCAGAGGCTGGGCGATTATGTGATGTCGCCTAGATATTTCGAAGAGAAAAATTTTGTCAAAAGCAAAGATTATCATGAAAAGTGGATACCAATATATTACACACCTATGACGCAAAAAGACAGGGATAGAAGAGATAGTTTGGGTTGGTCAGCACTACATGGAGCGCTGATGGCCTTTCAGATATCCGACAAGATGAGTAGGTGGGTTTTACCCACTAAATACTATGTCTCATTTCCATATGGTATATATGATCCATCTATCGTCAGAAACCATAGGGATTTGATCAGGGGCCCCAAGTCTTTTTTCTTGTCGCACAACGATCATACCGTACGCGATAATATGTACTTGGGATTTACTTTCTCACCAGAGGATTGGCCAAAATTTAAGCATCACGTTAAAAACCAGTGCACTGGAGGGGATAGGTCTATTACAGCCTCAGAAAGGTGGTCAAGTCGAAACTTTACACTTGACAAAATATTCAATGTTGATGTAATATTGATGGACAACAAAATAGAGGTCGATGAATATTATAATTTAGAAAACTGGGACAGTTTAAGAGAGTATTACGCCTCGGACATAAAAATACCTAGACCAACAAAACAATTTATGAAACCATATCACCATAGGAGAATGATAGAAAATGAAGAATATTGAAGAAACATACAACATGATGCACTCAATTGTTAAGCAGCATGTAGGCCTACCAGATAATTATAATAACTTGACAACAGATCAAAAAAGGTTTATAATAGAGATGTTCGATGTTGATAGGGAAGCGGTAAAGGTTTCGCTTCTCGAAACACTAGAAGAAATGAAAGGTCTAATTGATGAACTCTAGAACAAAAAGTTCCATTCCCTTTGTTGGATTGCATGCACATTCCGTTGCAGGGTCCCCTTTTGATGCGCTTGGTTACCCACCAGAACATATGGATTTTGCTTATGAAAATGGTATGGACGCCCTGGCACTCACAGATCACGGTAACATGAACGGATTAGCGTGGCAAGTTCTACATGCCAAGAAGATGAAAAAAGCTGGCAAAGAATTTAAGCCGATCTTTGGCTGCGAAGCATACTTTATTCCATCCGTTACGAAATGGAAACAAGAGTATGAAGAAATTAAGCTAGCTGCAAAGAAGAAGTCTGATTACGAGGCAGACAACTCAGGTACCACAGTGGAGGATGAGGGAGCTTCCAAGAAGAAGATCAAGTCTGTCCTTAACCGACGCCGGCACCTTATTTTGCTGGCCATGAACCAGACAGGCCTCCAAAACATCTTCAAGATGATCTCGCGCTCTTATAGTGGTGACAATTTCTATCGCTATCCTCGTGTTGATTACGCTCTTCTCAAAAAGCACAACGAAGGTGTCATTGCTGCCTCGGCTTGCCTTGGCGGAGTTTATGCCGGCAACTACTGGGAGAACCGAGACGTGGGCCCTGATGCCATTCTTGGCGCAATGAGGCAAACTACACAGAAGATGCAGGATATTTTCGGTGACCGTTGGTATGGAGAGTTACAATGGAACAATGTACCAGAACAACATGAACTTAATCGATATATTATTCAGATGCATCAAGAGTTTGGCATCGATCTTATTTCAACTGCTGACTCACATTATTACAATGCAGACGTTTGGAAGGACCGCGAACTTTATAAGCGATTAGGTTGGCTAGGTAAAGGTCGACCAGACTACTTATCCGACGAGCTTCCTGTATCTGTTGAGGAGGTCGGTTACGAACTCTACCCTAAGAACGGTGACCAGATGTTCGAATCGTACAAGAAGTACTCGAAAGAATGCGGAGCAGAATACGATGACAAGCTGGTACTTGATTCGATCAAGAGGACGCATCAAATTGCACATGAGAGGATTGAAAAGTTCCTTCCAGACAACACAGTTCGCTTGCCCGACTTTGTGGTCCCGGAGGGATCGACTGCTGGCCAAACCCTGGCTGCCCTTTGTGTGGAGGGCCTCCGGTCTCTCGGTCTCGCTAATGAACAGGAGTATGTTGATCGCCTTAAGCACGAGGTCAATGTTATTGAAGATCGAGGGTTCTCGAAGTATTTTCTAACGATGAAAGCGATTGCTGATGTTGCAGTTACTAGACAACTTGTTGGCGCTGGGCGCGGTTCTGCTGCTGGTTCACTTGTTGCGTATGTTTTAAATATCACTCAGGTTGACCCAATCAAGTACGGCCTTCAGTTTGAGAGGTTCTTGACAAAGGGTGGATCCGGATATCCAGATATTGACTATGATGTATCAGACCCTATGACACTCAAGGAAGAGCTTATTGATGAATGGGGTGATGATTCTGTGGTGCCCATTACCAATTGGAACACTTTACAGTTACGTTCTCTCATCAAGGACATATCAAAGTTCTACGGTATTGAGTTTACGGAGGTCAACAATGTAACAAGCAAGATGGTATACGAAGCTACGCCTCTTGCAAAGAAGAAGCACGGTATTACTGCTGGCGTATACGCGCCAACATTCGAGGAGTTAATGGAATTCTCTGAGTCACTACAGAAGTTCTTAGTAAAATATCCACATATCAAGACTCACATTGAAAAGTTATATGGCCAGACACGTTCTGCCTCTCGACATGCCGGTGGTGTTGTTGTGGGTGAAAACCTAGATAAGTGGATGCCTCTAATCAACTCAGGAGGAGTTAGGCAAACACCTTGGTCCGAGGGTCAGAATGTGCGTCATCTTGAGCCTATGGGATTCATCAAGTTTGATATTTTGGGCCTTGCCTCCCTGAGGATGTTAGAGGGCGCTATTGAGCGTATACTCCGTAGACATCACGGGATGGAGAATCCCACGTTTTCGGACATTAAAGAATACTATGATAGAAACTTACACCCAGAGGTCATCGACTTAGAGGATGCCGAAGTTTGGCGAAATATTTTCCACAAGGGTAAGTGGGCCGGCATATTCCAGTTCACAGAATCTGGAGCGCAAACCTTTTGTAAAAATGCAAGACCGGATAATATTATCGACTTGGCTGCTATCACTTCTATCTACCGTCCAGGCCCACTGTCTGCAAATGTGGATAAGAAATACATTGGAGCCAAGGAAAGCCCGGAAGACATTGACTACGTTAACAAAACGGTTCGAGAGGTCACGGAAGAGACTTATGGCTTTCTTATTTTTCAAGAGCAGATTGCTATGTTGGCCCACAAGTTGGGTAAAGATTTGTCCTTGGATGAAGGAAACAAGCTCAGAAAACTACTTACTAAGAAGGGTACAGGTACCGCTTCTGTAGAGAAAGATAAAATCTTTGACAAATTCCTCAAGGGATGTGTCGAGAAAGGGATGAGAGATTATGAGGCTAGAGAACTTTGGGAAACTTTTGAATACTTTTCAGGATATGGCTTTAACAAATCACATGCTGTATCCTACTGTGTATTATCCTATCAGTGTGCTTATTTACTTAACTACTATCCATCCGAATGGCTAGCCGCGTTCCTAGATAAGGAGCCAGAGACAAGAAAAGAAAGAGCAATTGCTACGGCCAAATCATTAGGTTACAATGTAGAACCTCTCAATGTAAACACATCAGGTGTTAACTGGGAGATTAGCGAAGATGGAAAGACTTTGATCCAGCCACTTTCGTCAATCAAGGGCCTGGGTATTAAAGCCATAGAACAAATCATTGAACACAGGCCATTCAATACAGTTGAGGAATTTTTATTTCACCCCAAGATTACATATTCAAAGTTGAACAAGAAATCTATATCAGCATTGTGTTTGGCTCAAGCTTTGAATTGTCTGGTAGATGATCGATTCAGTGGGTTAAGGCACTTCTTCAGTGCTGTAGCAGAGGACCGACCTAGAAAGGAAAAGAACCTACTTGAGAACATAGAAAAATATGAACCAGAAGGGGACTTCTCAGAAGAAGAAAAGCTGGAGTATTTAGTTAATTTAACGGGCGTATTCCCGATAAACGCAGTGGTTACTCCAAGGGTTCGAGAGAAGTTGGATGAACTTTATGTTCCGCCCATTTCAGAGTTCGACCCTGAGCTTGGGGTAACTTGGTTCATACCAAGAGAGTGCAAACTCAAGAAGTCAAAGAACGGCAAGAACTTTTATGTTGTCAAAGTCATTGATGACAACAACGAGACAACAACCATTCGTTGCTGGGGAGTTGACCCAGAAAGGGATATTGTACAACTTAACCGGCCGTACATGGCAAGATTAAATTATAATCAACAGTGGGGTTTTTCCACATTTAGTATGAGAAAGATGTTTAAGCTATTAGCATAAAGGAGTAATAAGATGGCTAAATTAACAGGACTGGCTGCAAAAGTGATTGCGGACCAGTATAAAAAAACACTAGAAAATAAGGGGTTTGCATTTTTTGAAAATGGAGACTACAATCTAAATATCATTGGGGTCCGCAATGACTCTGGTGATGCATCAAAGTTTGATGACTTTATTAATGTGATCTATAAGGTCAACGGCGATTGGGTATGTGATACTTACCCAGTGACTACCGAGCCGGGCCCTTCAATACTGCGAAGACCGCTAAAGGAAGTTGCTCACAAGGGAACCGCGATCTTGGTCCCAGGCCAATACAGAAGCACTTATAAGATCGGCTGGCATGGAAACAGAGATAGAGGCCACATGGCGCTGTGCCAGAGAGGTGGCCAAGTTAGTGTATGGAGAGACAACAACAGAGATACAACCCCTGACTACCACGGCCCTGAAGATGTAGGGTGGTACGGTATCAACATTCACAAACATCGCGGTTCAGATGTCCGCGTAAATACGGGCGGCGTCTCAGCCGGATGTCAAGTTTTTCAAAGTAGTGTACATTTTGCAGAGTTCATGGAAACCTGCTCAGACGCTAGAGATCAATGGGGTAACAGTTTTACGTATACTTTACTGGAGGAAAAATGTCTTTGTTAGATAATGATTTTGTGAGAGTATTTCGCACACATCAAGAAGCTAAATTACCAGTCAGGGCTCATGCTACCGATGCCGGAATGGATTTTTTCTATTGCCCAAAAAAGAAAGTTGTTCAAAAGAGAATTGAACCCGGCCAAAGTGTACTACTTGAGACTGGCATTAAGATGGAAGTACCTTCAGACTGTATGTTGCAGATTATGAACAAGTCCGGAGTTGCTAGCAGGAAACAATTGATCGCCGGCGCCTGTGTAGTCGACGAGGGTTATGAAGGTGAGATTTTTGTAAATCTTCACAACATTGGAAATAGTGCCCAGTTTATTGAACCTGGACAGAAGATTGCCCAAGGAGTTTTTGTAAGAATTGAAAAACCCAATCTCAGGATTGTAGAGGTGGATAGTGTTTATGGAAAGTCCACTGCTCGTGGTTCCGGAGCTTTAGGTTCAACGGGAGACAAGTGATGACTAGTTTCTCAAGAAAGCTTAAGCGCCGTCAAATGTTGCAAGCTAGAAAAACCTTTATGAAGGACTTCAAACGCTCAATGTCTAAGTTTAAAAAGCAGGTTGTTTGTTCTAAGTGTGACCGCGCTCCTCACCCGGATGAGAACATTGACAACTGGAGAATTGATAAATATTCAGAAAAGATTGACTTAATCTGCACAGACTGTTATGATGAGACAGGAGATGAAGATGAATGAAATGTACCCAATGACATTTAGTTTTGATGATGTGTTACTCGTACCTAAAAAAAGTACCATATCTAGTAGATCTGAGATCGACATCAGCGCTGATATGCCGAATGTAAAATTTACATTGCCAATTATTTCTGCACCGATGGACACGGTTACATCGAGCGATATGGCAACTGCTATGAACGCAGCAGGAGGCTTTGGAGTTATTCACAGGTACAGTTCAATAGCTGAACAGTGCAAGTTAGTACAATCAGCTTTGGAGTTGGGTGCGACTAAGGTCGCAGCCGCTGTAGGTGTTGGAGAAGATCTGATACCGAGAGCGGAGAGTTTGGTCTCGGCAGGTGTGTTCAGTTTGTGCATTGATGTTGCGCATGGACACCACAGCAATGTCGAGGCCGCTATTAAAAATATAAAAAGCGCTTTCGGTGAGGGAGTTGACGTTATTGCTGGTAACGTTGCCACCGCTGAAGCAGCTTTAGATTTAGAAGATTGGGGGGCAGATGCGATTCGGATTGGAGTCGGCGGTGGCTCTATTTGTAGTACTCGTATTCAAACTGGACACGGCATTCCCACTTTGCATTCTGTACTTATCTGTGCGGGAAGCCTTAAACGAGCTAGGTTGATTGCAGATGGAGGCATAAAGAATGCAGGTGATATTGTGAAGGCCCTCGCTGCGGGCGCAGATTTTGTAATGTTGGGCAGTTTATTAGCAGGAACTGTAGAATCTCCGGGGCAGGTATTTACAAATGTTGAAGGAGAAAAATATAAGGCTTATAGAGGCATGGCTTCCAGAGAGGCTCAACTGGACTGGAGAGGCCGAACTTCTTCACTAGAGGGCATCTCTACAACCATACCCTTTAAGGGGCCGGTTGATAACATACTGCAGGACTTGTCCCAAAACATAAGATCTGGACTTTCTTATAGCGGTGCTCGAAACATAAAAGAGCTTAGGTCGAGGGCTACGTTTATCCGTCAGACTCAATCAGGCCAGAAGGAAAGTTCTACACATATACTTACAAGATGAAAGAACCAAATAAAATTGTAAAGTTTGTTTTCTCTGTCTACGAAAAAACTTCAGCAGATTTGAAGATTAGACTTAGGTATGATAATTTAAGTCAGACAAAGTTTTTTGCGGGTATTGTTAAACTATACCTTGAGAACGACCAAGACATGATGACGGTTATTGAGAAGGTCAAACAAAATTATAATTCTATGGGAAAACAAAAACTAAAAAGAACAAGACAAGACCTTGAAAAAGGTAAAGAAGTTTTGGAAAATCTGGGAATAACTGAATCAGATAAACAAAACATTTTCGATATGATTGAAATGGATACAAAGGAATATGAATGATGAAAAATGTAAATTTTGCAATGGAGAGGATAGGGAAAGATGTTGGATAGATTTTCCAGAAGACGACAACTGCATACACGTTGCAATACAAAAGCACGGCTCAATGACCTTGGCAGAAGTCGCGAAAAGGCTGGGCATATCTTTAGTGAGAGTTTCTCAAATAGAAAAACAAGCACTAAACAAACTTTCCAAGCGAATAAAATTATGACTTTTCTAACTAAAACTTACTATTTATAGTTGTATTATTATAATGATCACTACTTTCAAAAACAAGGAGATAATAAAATGAGTGACAAGAAACTACTAGCAGAGAACACAATTAGACGTTTCATGAAGTTGGCCAACGTCGATTCCCTTACGGAGACATTTTTGGACGAGGGAGGCTACGGTGGCATGAAAATGCCAGCCAAGCGTGGAAAGAGGCCTCACAGTGAAGATCCTATGGAGGAGACCTTAGAGGGGGAAGAAACCATCGAAGAAGAAGAGAGCGACGAAGCGGTCGAAGCACTTTATGAGCAAGATGAAGACGAGTTGGAAGACGAGGAAGACTTGGGTGCCGACGAAGACGAACTGGGCATGGATGACGAGCTTGAAATGGGCGACGACATGGACATGGAGACAGAGGTCGGCGCCGCAGACATGAGTTTAACAGAGGAAGAAGCGCAGCTTTTAATAGATCTTGGTGAAAGACTCAAGGAAGCAATGGGTGGCCTAGACGACGCCGGCGCTGACGATATGGAAGGCATGGACGATATGGAAGACATGGAAGGTATGGAACCAGAAGAGCCAGCCGGAGAAGAGGAAGAAGAGGTAGACGAAGACGAATTAGTAAACGAAGTTTTGAAGAGAGTCACAAAGAGACTCATTTCAGCTAAGCTTAGAAACTAAAAGTAAAACAAAATAATACAATATCACTTGTTTTTGTAGGCTCCAAACCCAGCTGGGTCCCTGGAGCCTTTTTCTTGACTTTTATCCTGAAAGGTGGTATTATAATACCATGAATGAAATACAAATCTATTCTTTTTTAATGTTTTTGGCGGGTGTGTTCCTAACAAAAGTCATCTTTTATTTTGATGAGCAAAGAAAAAAGAAAAAGTTTTATTTAACAATGTCTGCAGCAGTCTTGCAGGTGTTAGACTCCGTACATACAGTGCACATGGCAGCCGCTGAATATTCAGCTACTGAACGCTTTAAATTAAAAACCACAGAAGAAACGACAGCTGAGGAATATTTAGAGAAAGAGGTGCAGAAGGTCAACATCTTTATGGAAGTGTACACTTTGCTTTTTTTGAAGGCCATTCCGGTCTATGGCAGGGAGTATGTAAACTATAGGTCATGGCCGGAAGCGCAGGCTTTGATACAAAAGTTGCGGAGGCTTTCAGAAAATGAAAAGAGTGAAAGGTGAGTATTGGAAAGTGGATAAAGAAACAGTAAAGTTACAAATAAGAACGACGGAAGAGCAAGCACACCTGGAAGAGGTACTTCCAGGGTGGATGTGTATTTCATACGGATATGCACCAACTACGAGTGAGGACATATACGTTTTTGAAAAGTCATTTCAGACGGAAATAGATTGGACAAACTTTTTAAATTCTGATAAAGTAAACCAAACAATTGAAATGAAAGAGGTACCAAATGACTAAAAGAGTCGAGAGTTCCCCAAAGAAGAAAAAGAAAAATAAGGAAGTACACGAAAGTAACGAAGACAAGCAAATTGTAATTGTCAATAACATTCAGCCACCTGCGAATCAAGACTCTGAATTGAGAGCCATAAACCTTTATGGTGATATTACAGAACAAAAAGGTGCTGACGTCGTTGCGGCCTTGTTGTATCTTGAAAACACTTCACATACACCAATGATGGAGGATCCAACGGATCCAGACTCTACACCTATTGTAGTAGCGCGCTCCATTGCAATGATGATATCGACCCATGGTGGTACCGCAGCTGATATGTTTTCTATATTGGATGTGATGGATATGGTCAAGGAAAGAACTTGTGACATTGAAACTTACGGCCTAGGCAAGGTTATGTCTGCTGGGGTTCCCATCTTGGCAGCCGGCACCAAAGGCAAGCGCAAAGTCGGCCGTAACTGTCGAATTATGTTGCACAACGTGATGGCCGGAACAGGGGGGACTATCTTTTCCATGGAGAACGAACTGGAAGAGATAAAATGGATTCAAGAGAGATATATTCAAACTTTGGCAAACTATACAAAGCTTACACCCTCTAAGATAAAGAAGCTGTTAAAGACCCAGAAGGACGTCTACATCTCCGCTGAAGAAGCAATAAAAATGGGTATTGCGGACGAAATTGTCTAATTATACAGAGGAGTTTTAACATGTCGTGGCACGAAGAATTTTTATCACAAAACAACAAAAAACCTACCGTATCAACAATAGGCGATCTTTTCAACCTTATTGAAGAGGTCTATGAGGTAGAGAAGGGTACCCTTTTCAAGGAAGCAAAGAGTGAACTGCAGATCTTAAAAGAGCAGTTCTTAAATGAGCGAAAGTCTATGACCCTAACTTTGGACGCTATTCCTGAAATAGCAGTCACGGAGTTAGGCTGGACAGATGTCACAGGCGCCGGAGGCGACAATCCAGTGAACGGCCCTGAGAGACAAAAGCTGTTGCAGTTCCTGGAAAACATCGAAGGTGGGGACTTTGTAGAAAAGATCAGGGCAATTTCTAATTTCTATGACAACCCTGATGCTGCCATGCAAGCGATGTTTGGCGAAGGCGGAAACACCTCGACAGCCAAGCAAATAGCGACAGCTTTATCTTACTTGGTCTTCTACAAAACTTTAACGAAGGTCATAGCGAACTTTAACGCTGCCTCTGCGGGTTTTAGTTTCGAAGCGTTTCTAGCTGTCTTGATGGAGGGTGAGCAAATCCCAGCCAATACCGGCACTATTGCAGACTTTCTTTCTAGAAGTGAC
>MDSV01097948.1_pt1 | contig 14227 bp, 20 predicted proteins | sample 810851 | NCBI WGS metagenome assembly MDSV01 (sample SAMN05326640, study PRJNA326480) | marine metagenome | isolation source: seawater | place: Atlantic Ocean: North East | collected 2012 | reverse complement strand
TATCTCAAATGGCAAGAGCAGCTGGAATTCATATAATTATGGCAACCCAAAGACCAAGTGTCGATGTAATAACTGGAACTATAAAAGCAAATTTTCCTACAAGAATTTCATTTCAAGTTAGCTCAAAAATAGACAGTAGAACTATTTTAGGTGAGCAGGGTGCTGAACAACTACTAGGAAGAGGAGATATGTTATTTATGTCCTCGGCAAATAGAATAATGAGAATTCACGGTCCATTTGTTTCTGAAAAGGAAATTGAAAAAGTGAATAGTTATTTAAGACCACAAGGAGAACCAAACTATATGGATGAAATAACATTAGTTAAGGATATTGAAAACAATTTAATGCAGTCTAACAATGGTGACAAAGATGAGCTATATCAAAAAGCAGTAGAGATTATCAAAGCAGAAGGAAAAGCTTCTACAAGTTTTCTGCAAAGAAAATTACAAATTGGATATAATAGAGCAGCAAATATTATGGAAAATATGGAAAAAGACGGAATTGTTGGGCAAGCAAATCACGTAGGTAAAAGAGAAATTTTATAGGCTGAACTTGAAAAATAATAATAAGATCTCTTTTTTAGTTTTCAATTTATTTCTACTCTTTTTTTTTACAAATTATTCTTATGCAAATTTTAAAAATAATTTAATAAACAAATTAGAATCTACTAAAACTTTATCTTTTAGTTTCGTGCAAACAATTGGTAAGAATAAAGAGTCCGGAAATTGTATAATTAAATATCCCCTCCTTCTAAAATGTCATTATCCCAAAAAGAAAAAAGAGATAATTGCTGATGGAAAGAAACTTGCAATAGTTAAAAAAAGATACAAAAAAATTTATTATTACCCTCTAAATAAAACTCCATTATTTTATATTCTTCAAAAAAAAAAATATTATATATTTGATAAATAATTATAAACCTATAAAAGTGGATTCAAATAAAGTAGTGTATGAATACACTGAAAAGAATCTAAGTAAGCTAAAAATATTTTTTAATAAAAATTCTTTTAATCTTGAAGGTTGGAGTACTATCGATTCGTATTCTAATGAGGTCAATTTTGAAATAAAAAATGTAGAAACAAATACAGTAGTAGAGAACAATATTTTTATAATTCCAAAAGAAGAAGATCTTTAAGAGACCATTTTGCCAACTTTTTCCCCACCAAAAATATGAAAGTGTAAATGGGGAACTTCTTGGCCGCCGTTTTCACCAACATTAACTAATGATCTGTAACCTCCTCCTTTTACCTCATCAGAAATACCAATTTTTTTTGCAACAGTTCGTATTCCTTTAATCAAACCAATAATTTCATTTTTAGATGCTTTAGATGAAAAATCATCCAAATTTACATATGAACCTTTAGGAATGATAAGAGCATGGATTTTTTTTTGTGGATTTATATCATAAAAAGCTAAAACATATTCATCTTCATATATTTTTTTACAAGGAATTTCACCTCTGAGAATTTTAGCAAAAATATTATTTTTATCGTAAGTCATTAATTAATAAAAAAATGGTAAATTAATAAACCAATAATTAAACCTTTAAAAAAAGATAGCCAAATAATTCCATAATTAGAAATATTTAATTTTACTTTCCACCACTCAATATACTTTTTATGTAAACTTATCACTTTTGCCTTTTTTTTAGCTCAACCAATACATCTTCGATCTTAATATTATTAGCTTCTAAGTATACCATCAAATGGTAAATAACATCTGCTGCCTCATGTATTATATTTGAATTTTGCTCAACAGCTTCTATCAACTCTCCAATCTCTTCCTTAACTTTAACAATACTTAGGTTTTTATCGTTAAGAAGTTTATTTGTATATGATTTATCGGGAGAGGAATTCTTTCTTTCTCTAATTGTTTTAATTAAGTTTTCTAGATTTTCAAACATATTATAATCTTACCGATACATTTTTAGAATTCAAATATTCTTTAGCTTCTTTAATTTTATATTCTCCGTAGTGAAAGATTGATGCTGCTAAAACTGCACTCGCTCCCCCTTTAACTATTCCATCAAAAAGGTGATCTAGGTTTCCAACACCACCAGATGCAATAACTGGAATATTTGTACATTGTGTAATATTTTTTAAAAGCTCAATATCATAACCAGATTTAGTACCATCTCTGTCCATTGAAGTAAGTAATATCTCCCCAGCCCCACTCGCCTCTACTTGTTTAGCAAATTCAATGGCATCAATACCTGTTTTATTCCTTCCACCGTGAGTAAAAACTTCCCATTTATTTTCTGAAACTTTTTTTGCATCTATGGCCACAACAATGCACTGAGAACCAAATTTTTTAGCAGCTTCTTTTACGAAATTAACATCCTTTACTGCAGCAGTATTAATTGAAACTTTGTCTGCTCCAGCAAGTAATAAAGCAGTTATATTTTGAATAGTTCTAACTCCTCCACCAACTGTTAAGGGAACAAAACATTCCTTGGCTGTTTTTTTAACAATATCTATTATTATTTCTCGATTTTCGTTTGAGGCAGTAATATCTAAAAAACATATTTCATCAGCTCCACCATCACTATATATTTTAGCTTGTTCCGCTGGATCTCCAGCATCCTTTAATTCGATAAAATTGATACCTTTTACAACTCTTCCATTCTTAACATCTAAGCAAGGTATTATTCTATTTTTAAGCATCTATTTCTTTCGCTAATTCATCTAATTTAATATCTCCGTCGTAAATGGCTTTTCCAACTATTATTCCTTCAATTTTTTTATTATTTAATTCTTTTGCTTTTTTAATATCATCAATTGAAGAAACTCCACCTGATATAATTACTGGACACTTTGATATGTCTGCAACTTTTATCGTTTCTTGAAAATTGGGACTTTGCTTCATTCCATCACGATTAATATCTGTATAAATTAGTCTACTTACACCAAAATCATTTACTTCTTTTAAATAATCTAGGGTTAATTGATTAGAATTTTCTTTCCAACCAAAAACTGACAAATACCCATCTTTAGCATCCAAACTTAACGCAATTTTATTAGAAAACTTTTCACATGCTTCTCTTAAAAAATTTTTATCTTTAATAGCGGCACTTCCTAAGATTACTTTTTCTACACCAACGTCAATATATTTTTGAATACTTTCAAAGTTTCTAACCCCACCACCAATTTCAATTTTAAAATCAAATTTACTAACTATTTCTTGAATAATATCCAAATTAACTGTCTCACCAGTTAAAACTCCATCTAGATCAACAATGTGTAAATTTTTTAAGCCGTAATCTTTATATTTGCCAGCTTGTTCAACTGGGGGAATTTCGTATTCAGTTTTATTTTCGAAGTTTCCTTTTACTAACCTTACACATTTTTTATCTTTGATATCTATTGCAGGAAATATTTTCATTTTATAAATTAATAAAGTTATCGATTATTTTAAGTCCAATTTTATCACTCTTTTCAGGGTGAAATTGTGTTCCAAAGATATTTTCTTTTTCAACTGAACAAACAATATTTGATGAATAATCTGTAGTTGCAGAAATTACATTTTTATCCTCCGGAATAAATTCATAACTATGTAAAAAATACATATGGGATTTATTTTTAATATCTTTAAATAATTTGCTTTCTTTTACAATTTCAATTTCATTCCAACCAATATGTGGAAGTTTATATTTTCCATTTTGATTATCAATTTTAGAAACTTTTCCGGGTATCCAGCCAAATCCTTTTGTTTCTGCTTCTTCGTAACCAATATCTGCAAACATTTGCAATCCTACGCATATACCTAGGAGAGGCTTTTTATTTGTGGTTGCAAATTCTTTAAGTGTATCTGTCAGACCGCTTATTTTATTTAAAGAATCTACACAACTTTTAAATGAACCTTGTCCAGGTAAGACAATCTTATCACTTAATTTAATTTTATTTAAATCTGAAGTGACTTCTAGATTTACTTTATTCTTAGCTACCTCTTGAAAAGAATTAATGACTGAGCTTATATTCCCCGATTGATAGTCAACAATAGTGACGTTCATCAAATTTAAATAGAACCTTTTGTAGAAGGTATTGAGTTTTTAATTCTTTTATCAATAGCTAAGGCATCTTTTAAAGATCTAGCTAAACCTTTGTAACAAGATTCAATTTTATGGTGGCTATTTTCACCATAAATATTTTCTACATGTAATGTAATCCCAGCAGATTGTGAAAAAGCTTGAAACCATTCTTTAAAAAGCTCTGTATCCATTTCACCTAATTTTTCTACTTTTAAATTAACCTTCCATATAAGGTAAGGTCGATTGGATACATCTAATGAAACTCTACTCAGTGTTTCGTCCATGGGTATCATTGTGGAAGCATACCTTTTTATTCCTTTTCGATTTCCAGCAGCTTTTTTAATTGCTTCACCTATAGCTATACCCGTGTCTTCTGTTGTATGATGAAGGTCAATATGGGTATCACCTTTTGCGTTTACTTCTAAATCTATCAAAGAGTGTTTTGATAATTGTTCTAACATGTGATCTAGAAAGCCAATTCCAGTTTTAATTTTGTATTTACCCTTTCCATCTAAATCTACAGAAACGGAAATACTAGTTTCTTTAGTTTTTCTAATTATTTTAGCTTTTCTTGGCATTTTATACCTTATGATTACAAGATATATAAGTAATTGGAGAATATATCAATAAAATGAAATTTTGCACTTGAAGATACTAAATAAATCTCCACATAGAATATTAATATGAGTAATAATTCAAATTGGCATGGAACAACAATTGTTTTAATAAGAAAAAAAGATAGTGTTGTGGTAGCTGGTGATGGCCAAGTTAGTCTTGGAAACACAGTACTTAAAAGTACGGCAAAAAAAGTTCGCAAAATTGAAAAAAGAAATGTTATTGCTGGTTTTGCAGGATCAACTGCAGATGCTTTAACTTTATTTGAAAGATTAGAAGCAAAATTAGAAAAGCATGCTGGAAATCTTACAAGAGCAGCCGTTGAACTGGCCAAGGATTGGAGAACTGATAAATATTTAAGAAGATTGGAAGCTTTAATGGCAGTAGCTGATAAAGAAAAAAGTTTTATAATCTCAGGGACTGGCGATGTATTGGAACCTGAAAAAGGAATTATAGGAATCGGTTCAGGTGGCAATTATGCTTTAGCTGCTGCAAAAGTTTTAATGGAAACTGAAATGACAGCAGAAGAAATAGCAAGAAAATCTATTAAAGTTGCTTCCGAAATATGTGTATTTACAAATAACAACATTACATTAGAAAAAATTTAGTAAAATGAATCAAAAAACAAATATAACAACTCTTCCAAAAAAAGAAATTTTAAAACAGACTAATGATAGGTCTGCTGTTTCAGCTTTATCGCCAAGAGAGATAGTTTCAGAGCTAGATAGATATGTTATTGGGCAACACTCAGCTAAAAGAGCTGTAGCAATTGCACTAAGAAATAGATGGAGAAGGCAAGCTTTAAAAGGGAATATGAAAGATGAAGTTCTACCAAAAAATATTCTTATGATAGGGCCGACTGGAGTTGGAAAAACTGAAATATCAAGAAGACTTTCCAAATTAGCCGAAGCTCCATTTATAAAAGTTGAAGCAACTCGATTCACAGAGGTTGGATATGTGGGAAGAGATGTAGAACAAATAATTAGAGATTTGCTTGAGATAGCTATAGCGATTGAAAAAAATAGAATGAAAAAAGAAGTTCACTCAAAAGCGCAGCAAGCTGCGGAAGAAAGGGTACTTAGCGCTCTTGTAGGAAATAAAGCAAGTGTTGCGACAAGAGAAAGCTTCAGAAAAAGATTAAGAAATGGTGATTTGGATGATAACGAAATAGAAATCGAAGTGAGTGATGTATCAAATATGCCAAGTTTTGAGATACCAGGAATGCCTGGCGCTAACGTTGGGATGATAAATATCTCTGAAATGTTAGGAAAAAATATTAAAAAAGGAAAAAAGAAAAAAATTAAAGTTAGTGAATCGTACGAAATTCTTATTGCTGAAGAATCTGACAAAATGATCGAACAAGATAAAATTATAAAACTAGCTAAAAACTCAACAGAAAATAATGGAATTGTTTTTTTGGATGAAATTGATAAAGTTTCAGCAAGAGGAGATCGAGTTGGTGGGGATGTGTCAAGAGAAGGTGTACAAAGAGATTTGTTACCGTTAATTGAAGGAACAACAGTTAGCACTAAGCATGGACCTATTAAAACTGATCATATATTATTTATTGCATCAGGCGCTTTTCAACTTGCTAAACCTTCAGATTTATTACCTGAGCTACAAGGTAGACTACCAATCAGAGTAGAACTAAACGCCCTAACTAGTGATGATTTTAGAAGAATTTTAGAAGAACCAGATAATAGTCTAATTAAACAATACACTGCACTATTAGAAACTGAAAAAGTAAGTCTCGAATTTGCAAAGGATGGAATTGAAACTATTGCAAAACTGGCCACAGAAATAAATTCTACAGTGGAAAATATTGGAGCGAGAAGATTATATACTATAATTGAAAAGGTATTAGACGATATCAGTTTTAGTGCAACTGATAGAGGTGGAGAAAAAATTATTGTAAATAAAGATTATGTTAAAAAAAATCTTGGTGAACTTGTAAAAGATACAGACTTAACTAAATTTATTTTATAATTTTTTTTTATTTTTCAAAAAAATATAAATAGCTCCATCACCACCATCTTTTTTATTAGACTTTGATATTTCTATTACTTTTTTACTAATATTTTTATTATTTTTTATGAATTCAGGTATTGAATATTTTAGAACACTTAACTTTTCAGATACATATGGATTGTGAGCTGACTGTGAACGGGAACCTTTTCCTGTTATAACTAAAATTTTTTTCTCACCACTGCTAAAAGATTCCTCTATAAAGTTTTCTACAGCTTTATTTGCTTCAGCCAAGGAAAGGCCATGTAAATCTAATTTTTTAGTTACTTGTTTGTCAGAAACCGCTTGTAAAATATCAACATTTTTTGGTTTTATTTTTGTGGGATTTTTAATAAAATCGGTCCAAGCTTTCTTATCTTTTGATGAAACGATAAACTTTTTTTTCACTAATTATTTGAAGTATCCACTAGATACCATGTGGGATCTTGGCTCCACATATTTTTTGAAAATGACCAAACATCGTTTGCAGTTTTAATAATATCTGGATTTCCTTCAATAGTTTTATTATTTTTATCTTTTACGCATGTAATTATTTCACTTACAAAATTTACAGAAACTTTGTAGATATTTTCTATTTTTTTAAATTCAAGTATTTTTGAAGATTTAATTCCAATAAACGTTGTTTCATATGTTAATTCTTTTTTCTTTCTATCGTCTATTTCTTCTGAAAAGTTTATAAATAATTCTTTTCCTAATAAGCCTTTTAATGATTTTTTATCGCCTTTTGCTAAAGAAGTAACTATTTGTTCATAAGCTAGATTTGCTCCTTTTAAAAACTCTTTCTTAACCTCTTCATCCACGTTGCCATCTTTAATAGCTGCATTATTTTCAATATCCTTAAGCACACCAACACCCTTCGGAAAATATCTATGCGTAGGTTTCCCTTGGTGACCTGTCTTTCTGCCTAAAATATTTCTTAATCTCAATATTATAAAGCCCGCAAACATAGCTAATAGGATAATATCTATAAAACCAAACTGACTACTCATATGAATTTTGATTATAATACTTAAATGATATAGTATGCAAACATAAATAATCAGACAAATGAACGCTGTCACCCTTCTTATAATTGGAATCCCCGCAATTGAAATATATTTAATGATTAAGGTTGGCGGGACAATTGGAGCCCTAAATACTATTATCTTGATATTCTCTACTGCGGTTCTAGGTATTTATTTTGTCAAAATAGCAGGATTAAACACCTTGAGGTCTGGTTTTGGACAATTAATAAAAAACGAACTTCCAATTTATGAAATTATTTCTGGTGCCGCTTTAGCGTTTGCTGCTCTTCTTCTTATTATCCCAGGCTTTGTAACAGATATTATTGGTTTTTTATTAATAATACCCTATACCAGAAATTTTTTTATAAGAAAAATATCAGCTAAACTTAATAAAAAAAATAATGTAGATAATATGAATATTATTGAAGGTGACATTGAAGAAGTGGATAAAGATAAAAATGAGTAAAAAATAATTAAATGAGCTACAAAATTATATCAAAATTTATAAAAGATATTTCTTTTGAAATTCCAAATGTCAAAGCATTTATTATGATCGAAAAAGAAATAAAAAATTATTCTTTGAATTTCGACATAAAAAGTAAACCGTACAAAGATAATATTATTGAAATAAATACTATTATAAAGATATTGCCTGGCGAAAATATAAAAAATAAAATACTTGCTGAAATTAATTATGCAGCATTGGTTTCTGTTGAAAATACAAAAGATAAAAATGAATTAGAAAAAATTGTTTTAATTAAAGTACCTAATGAAATATATCCTACTTTGTACGAAACCTTCGTTTACTTATTCAAGCAGGCTGGTATAAGTAACATAGAAATTCATAAAAAAGTTGATTTTCAAAAATTATTCGACGAGAGAAAAAATATTTAATTATAATAATTTTTAGGTAAATGATTTTTTAAGTACTCTCTATGAAGATCTTTTTCTTCTTTTGTAATTTTTATAATTTTCCTTGATATGTTTTTTTTATTATCATTATAATTAATAATATTTGAATTCGGCACTTCAGAATTCTCTAGATTTAATTTTGGTGCTTTTTGATCCAGTAAATTTATATAAACCTCTTTAAGCAAATTGCAGTCAACCAAAGCACTGTGTGTAGTTCTTTTAGAATTATCTATATTGTACCTTTTGCATAAAGCATCTAGTGAGTTTGGAGAACCTGGATATTTAGATCGTGCTATTTCAAGTGTGTCTACTACATTTTTAATATCAATTAATTCTTTGTTAATGAGTTTTAGTTCATAATTCAAAAAAGATAGGTCAAAGGACGCATTATGTATTATTAGTTTTTTGCCTTTAATAAAATTTAAAAAATTTTCAGAAATTTCAGAAAAAGTTTTTTTATCTGACAAAAATTCAGGGGTATATCCATGAACTTTAAATGCTTCATCTGAAATTGCTCTATGGGGATTAAGGTATTCATGAAAAAAATTATCTGTTGGAATTTGATTATTTAATTCTATACAACCTATTTCTACAATTTTATGTTTATCTTTAATTGACAGCCCTGTGGTTTCGGTATCTAAAATAACTTCAAGCATTTAATAAAATGTTTCTTTTGATATTTTTAACACTTTTTTTAATAAAATCATGCTTAAAATTATTTTTAACTATATAGTTAGATTTTCGCTTTTTTATTTCAGCTGAAAGTTGAATTTTTTTAAACTTATTTATCACTTTTAAATTAAAACCATTTCTTTTTTTTAGCCTCCTAGTAATTTCATTTTTATCGGCTTGAACAAATATTAAAATATCAGTTTTTTTATTAATTTTATTTTCTATTAAAAGTGGAATATCTAAAATTACGCATTTTTTCTTTTTATTTTTTTTAAGAAATTTTTTCATTTGATATTGAACCTCTGGATGAACAACTTTAATAATTTTCTTTAAATTATGCTTACCATCAACTATAGCTTTTAAAATTTCATTTTTTTTAATTGGAAAGGAAAATATGTGTAATGGAAGCATTTTTTTTAATTTATTAAAACACTTTTTGTTTTTCTTGTATATTCTTGATACTTCATTATCGGCATTAAAAACTGGGTAACCAAACAGTTTTGCTACATAACTTTTGCCTGATCCAATGTCTCCTACGACAGCGATTCTAATCATTTTTCTAATAATTTCTTATCAATTTTTGGTAAAATATTATGCCAAATTTTAAATGCTAGTTGAGCTTGATAAATAAACATCATTTTACCATTTGCAATTTTATTACCCAATTTTTCACCTTCTAAAAGGAAATTCGTTTTTTTTGGATTATAAATTACATCATAGAATAATTTATTTTTCTTTAAGACTTTATTTTTTTTTTTAAAATTAGAACCATTCTGATCAATAAAATAACCTAAATTTATTTTATCCTTGGTCTTCAAGCCTATACTTGTGGCATTTATAAATATATCATAATTACAGTCACAAATTTCATCCCAATTTATTATCTGTAAATTTGGATTTTTTTTTTTTAGATCTTCGGCTTTTTTTTTAGTCCTGTTGCTGAGAGTTATTTTTCTTATTCCTAATTCTTTTAGAGATAAAATAATCGAAGGTGCTACTCCACCCGCCCCTAAAATTAATGCTTTTTTCTTTTTAACATTATAATTAGTATATTTTAAAGCTTTTTTAAATCCACCTACATCGGTGTTATCTCCTATAACTTTATTATTTTTTTTAAAAATGGTATTAACTGACTGAGTTTTTTTTGCAAGAGGAGTTATTCTATCAAGAAAAGGAATAATGGATTTTTTAAATGGGACAGTAACATTTATTCCATGTATTTTTTCATCTCTAACTCTAGTAATTATATCTTTGATATTGTCTTCATTAATCTTTTTCTTGTTATAAACTGCATTTATATTGTATTTTTTTAACCAGTAATTATGTAATTCAGGAGACAACGAGTGAGAGATTGGATTTCCTATAACTAAATATTTTTTCATTTTATAATTGTTTGTTTAAATATTCTTTTATCTTTTTAATTGGTAAACCCATAATACTATCTTCGTCACCTTCTATTTTTGAAAACAAAGATCTTCCTTCAGCTTCGATTTGATAAACTCCGTATGCATATAATTCTTTGTCTCGCAATTTATTCAAATATAACTTAATTTCGTCTAAATTAAGTTTCTTCATTGTTAGACTCGAGGAATCTGTGTAATGCCATATCATCGAACCATTTTTTGAGATACAAACAGAGCTTATCAACTTGTGTTTTTGGCCATTTAGTTTTTTTAATATCGACAAAGCTTGATTTCTATTTCTAGGCTTTGAAATAAGCTCTCCATTTAAATCCACAACACTATCAGCCCCCAAAACTAATCTTTGTTGTTCTTTACTACTAATTTTTATAGACTTAAGCTCAGCAAGATTTTTTGATATCGTTGAAGGATCAGCTCCTTCTTTTATTAAAGACTTTTTAACCGAATCCTCATCAATATTTGCTGGTATCACATCACATGTAATTCCATTTTTATTTAATATTTCTTTTCTTACACCACTACTTGAAGCAAGAATAATCATCTTATTCATCTAGAGTTCATTATATCTAATATTTTTATAATTGATGCTGCGGTTTCTTCCACCGACTTCCTTGTAACATCTATAATTGGCCAATTATGTTTTTTAAAAAATTTCTTTGATTCTTCTAGCTCATTTAAAATTTCCTTTTCATTTATATAATTTCCAGGTCTGTCTTCATGCATTGATTGAACTCTATTTCTCCTTACATCAGACAATCTTGTGGCATCACAAACTAAACCTATAGAACAAGTTTTTTTTGCACTTTCTATAAGTTCTTTTGGTAAATCTTTATTTGGTATAATTGGAATATTTGAAACCTTATAACCTCTATTCGCTAAATAGATTGAGGTTGGTGTTTTGCTTGTTCTGCTAATTCCAACTAAAATTACATCTGACTTTTCTAAATCATAAATTATTTTTCCATCATCGTGTGACATTGTAAATTGTACAGCTTCAATTCTTTTATAGTATTCTTCGTCTAAAATATGCTGTCCACTTGGTTCACGGTTGGCTTCTTGGTTTAGTAATTTTGAAAAATCTGATATCAAGGTTCCCAAAACCTCAAATATAGGTATATTGTTTTTTTTTGCTTCACTTAACATATAGCTAGCAAGGTCTTTATTTACAATTGTGTATAAGATTATAATATTTTTATCTGTTTTGGATTTTGAGATTATTTTATCTATTTGATTTTTTGTTCTTGTAAAAGAATAGTGTATAGCCTTACAATCAAAATTAGAAAATTGAGCTTTTATAGCTAAAAAAATTCTATCCAGTGTTTCTCCGGTTGAGTCAGACACTTGATAAATTTGGTAAAATTTGTTCATAATTCTGTTAATAAATCTTTAAAAGCAAATATATATGTTTTGTTTAATCTAAAAACTATAAGTATTCAAAAAGACCAACAACTAACTAAACACTTTATATACGTTGATAAATTATTAACAAATTATTATAAAATTTAATAAAAATAAATATATATAATAAAAACAAGAACTTAAATTACGTATTAGTTATAAATTTAAAGAATAAACTGTATATAATTATTAATTAACGTTATTAACAGGACATAATATTACTACTAACTTATATATATAATATATTAATGAAAGATACATTAAGGGATTGCATAGAAGGAAAAGAGGTTAGCTATACACCTATATGGTTTATGCGACAAGCAGGTAGGTATTTACCTGAATTTAGAGAAATAAGAAAAGAAAACCAAGATTTTATAAAATTATGTTTAAATCCTGACTTAGTAAATGAAATTACTCTTCAACCTTTAAAAAGATTTGATATTGATGCTGCTATAATTTTTTCAGATATATTAATGATCCCTTACGGACTAGGACAAAAAGTTGAGTTTAAAAAAGGATATGGTCCAATACTAGGAGATATAAATCTTGATAATATAATAAATACTGATCCTATAGATTTTGTCCAAAAACTAGTTCCAGTATACCAAGGATTAGAGAAAGTTAGAAAAAATTTAAAGGAAAAAAATCTTATCGGTTTTGTTGGAGCTCCATGGACGTTACTATTGTATATGTTAAACAAAGAATCACCAAAAAATAATTTTAATTTTGATAAAATTAATAAAGATAAATTTTTAATTAACAGATTGCTAAAAAAATTAGAGGAAATTATATGTTTACATGTTGATAAACAAATTGAATCAGGGGCAAATATAATACAGATTTTTGATTCATGGGCTGGGTTGTTACCGAAAAAAGAATTACCAAACTATTGTTATATCCCAATATTAAAAATTGTTAATCATATAAAATCAAAAAAAATACCAGTAATTTGTTTTCCAAGAGGAATAGGAGAAAATTATGTAGATTTTTGTTCTACAGTTAAACCTAATTGTATTAGTATAGACTATGAGCTTGATCCACAATGGATTAAAGATAAAGTCAAAAATATTCCAATACAAGGTGGATTAGATCCAAAAATATTATTAGGTGAAAAAGAAGAAATAAAAAAAAATACTGAAAAATATCTTAATATATTTAAAGATTATCCTTATATATTTAATCTAGGACACGGAGTTCTTCCAGAAACCAAACCAGAAACAATAGAATATATTGTTAAGCTTATAAGAGATAAGAGATAAAATGAAAAAGGCTGTCATTTTATTTAATCTGGGTGGGCCTGATAAATTAGAAAGTGTAGAACCTTTTTTATTTAATTTATTTAATGACCCAGAAATACTTAGTATTCCCTCAATTTTTAGATATCCTTTAGCAAAATTTATTTCTAAAAGAAGAGCACCTATTGCAAAAAATATTTATAAAGAAATAGGAAATAAATCGCCAATACTTGAATTAACCCAAGACCAAGCAACAAGTTTAGAAAAACGCTTATCAACGAAAGGAAATTATAAATGTTTTGTCGTTATGCGTTGTTGGCACCCAAGAGCCATCGATGTAATAAAAAAAGTTAAAGAATTTAATCCAGATGAGGTAGTTCTTTTACCTCTTTATCCTCAGTTTTCTGCAGCAACTTCAGGCTCATCTATTAACGAATGGAACGATTTGTGCAAAAAAGAGAATTTTAATATTAAAACAAAAACAATCTGTTGTTATCCTACAGAAAGCAATTTCGTAAAATCCCATGCAAATTTAGTAAAAAAAACATTACAAAATTTAGAAAATAAAAATTTTAAACTACTTTTTTCGGCTCATGGCTTGCCCGAGATAAAAATAAAGAAAGGAGATCCTTACCAATGGCAAGTAGAAGAAACAGTTAAAAATATAATGATGGAGCTCAAGGATGAGCATTTGGACCACACAATAAGCTATCAAAGTCGTGTAGGACCCCTAAAATGGATTGGACCATCGACAGATGATGAAATTATTAAGCATTCCAAAGAAAAAAAAGGAATTGTTATTGTTCCAGTGGCTTTTGTTTCTGAACACTCAGAAACACTTGTAGAACTAGACATAGAGTATAAAAAATTAGCAGAAGAAAATGGTTGCAGTTTTTACAAAAGAGTACCAGCATTGGG
>MDSV01203831.1_pt1 | contig 14230 bp, 13 predicted proteins | sample 810851 | NCBI WGS metagenome assembly MDSV01 (sample SAMN05326640, study PRJNA326480) | marine metagenome | isolation source: seawater | place: Atlantic Ocean: North East | collected 2012 | reverse complement strand
TTATTATCTTTCTTAATTTTATATTTTGTTACTTCAATTTTTTTTAATCTATTCTCAATTAATATATTTAATACTTCCTTTTTATAATTATCTATATTTTGTTGATTTAATTCTTGATTTGATAAAAGTAGCAATGTGAGAATCTTATTTTTTACCTCAAAATTTGTAATTATCTCATTTTCGACTTTTAATAATATTTTTCCTTGGCTATCAGCAAAAGATTTTTCTACAGAAAAAAAGCAAATTACAAAAAGAACATAGAAAATTTTTTTTTTCATTAGTTGCTGAAAGTAGGTGAGTCGATACTACCAAATGGTATTAAAGTGATTTTAAACATTAAGGAGTTTTCAGGCTCTAACTCCGAGTCGTTATAAAACTCCCGCCTATAAACTAAGCCCGCTTTCAAACAATCATTAAAATATTCATAACTTAAATTATAAAATTCGGCTGAATTTGTTACTAAATCTCTTTTAGTCTCAAAAGATAGCATGGCATTGTTTGTATTTTTATAATTTATTTCTGTTGTAAAATAGTTTTTATCTCCGATATGTTTTTTTTCATTTAAATATCCAAAATCAAAATTAATTGAGTTAAAATTATATGTGGTGGCAATTTCACTATAATTTATATCTTTATAATTTTGATCGATTGAAAAATTATATTTAAGATTTAAATTATCATTAATTTTATAATTTGAAGATCCTACAATGTCTGAAAGTTTTTCATTCAAGCTAGTTTTATCTGCCATTTTATTATTTTCTTTTTCATTTATAACTTGTGCTAAAGATAGATTAAATTTTGTCTGATTTTTTTCTCTTATTTTATAATCAAAACCAAAAGTACCACTTATTCCTGTTTCAAAATTCTTGTTATCATCAATTCTATCAATATTAAAAGCAGTTAACGGAGTAAGCCTACTACCACTTAATTGATTCCGCATACTGCCAGGAGACATTCTTAAAAAAAATTTTGGATCCAAAAAATGCTCTTTATCATTAGTTATTTTTTTTAAATTAATCTCAGATAAAAAACCTAATGCCCCAAATAATTCATTAGTAGTGTCATCTTTATATAAAGATACATTTTTAGTCTCATAGTTGATATTTTTTATATTTCCAAGAAGTTTAGTATTAATGTTTGGTATGAAATTGTATTCATTTTCCCAGTTTAAGTTATTAACAAAAAAACTTTCGAGTTTATTTGTATCATAATTTCTAACTTTAAAATTTGATTGCATGTCTAAACTACCTAATTTCTCATCATTAAATAAGTCTTTATCAAAAGTTATTTCTGGTAAAATAAATTCGTATTTATCTTCGTAAGAACTTTTAGTTGTTTCAAAGACACTTGTATTAAGACCGAAAAAAATATCATCTTTTTGATGTGTAAAATTTATTGAGTTTTCAAGCACCTCATTATTATAATTGACTAGGTTTGATTTGATTTTGTACAATTTCAAATATTTGTCATTAGATGTATCTTGAATTGAAATGTCTAAATTATTTTCAGAATTATTATTACCAACAAAAGTTTTGGAATATTTTCCAAAAAAATGAGATTTTTCACCTTTTTGTTTTGATGCGCTCGTTTTTTTATATCCTTCTGTAAAACCAAAATCTGCCATAATAAATGAATTTTTAAGTGCTTGATGATACTCTCCTGTAAAAAGAGGATTTTCTGAAACAAATAATCTACTATTTAAAGTGAAATTTTTATCTTTAGAGATGTTAAAAAAGTATGGAATTGAAATACTTTCTCCTAAATTTTTAGTATCAGAAATTGTGGGCGGCAGAAAACCAGATCTCCTTTCAACAGTGGGGTCAGGATGAGAAAACTTAGGAATAAAAAAAATAGGTATATCATAAACCTTGATTACTGCATTATCATAATAAATAGTTTTTTTTTTATTATCATGAAGCATTTTAGATGACTGAATAGACCATGGAGGACATTTATCGTTATCTCTATAATCACATAAAGTAAAAATACTTTTGATAAAAGTACTTTGTTGACTATTAGATTTTAAACTATTAGAAAAAATTCGTGGTTTATTTTTCTTGTTTATCTTAAAGTTTTTGTCATTTAAAAATGCTTTTATATCTGAACCAAGAAATTCATTTGCTTTAGTATCAATATAAATTTGAGAAAACTCTAAATTATTATTTTTATTATCAATAATTTTAACTAGACCAATAGATTTAAAAATATTACTTTCTACCTTATATTCGAAATTTTCAAGAAATATCTTATTTCCATCTAAATCAGTTAAAATAGAATCTTTTGCTGAAGAAATAAATTTTTTTTCATTATTAATTAATATATCTGAACCTTTAAGCACATATTTCTCTGAAGTAACAATTTTTGTTATGCCTTCGGTTTTCAAAATTTTAGTATTTTCATTATATTCAGCCATCTCTGCTTCAATAACATTTCCTTTATTGTCTTCAGCCAAAATATTTTCTTTAATTAATATATTTCCAGTTTTTTTATTATACTTTGCATAATTACTTTTTATAATCTTTTCTTCAGATTTAATTATAACATCGCCCTTAAATACTGAAGTCATGCCATCTTTATCCAAGGAAATATTTTTCGATTGAATAGTTAAATTTTCAGCCTGGATATTTTTTGTAAGTAATAATAAAAGCAAGATTATAAAATTTTTACTTTTCATTTATTTGTAAAACTCCTATAAAAGTAAAAAAACTTAATGCTAAAATTGGCGCCCAAATTGAAAGTATTAATGGAATTCTGTCAGTTTTACCCAGCGCAACAGAGAGATCTTTAATATAATAAATTATTACACTAAAAATTAAACCTAAGATGATAATTTTATAATTTTCAGATCTTTTATTAGTGTACATTGTTAAAATAACCGCTAATGACGTCATTAGAAATAGAAAAAAAGGCAACGATAGCATTGCATGAAAATTTTGATCCAAGAATTGTTCGCTATATCCAATATTTACTAAATCTTTGTAGTTAAACAAAAGATCTACGAAAGAAATAGTATCTGCATTACTAAATAAACTCGTAATTTTTTCAAAATCATAAATTGAACTAATTGTAACAATATTTTGTTTTTGTTTTTGAAAGACATCATTAGAAGAATTAAAGATAATTAGATCTTTTAAAATCCAAGTTTTATTTTTAATATTTGCTGATTTTGAAAAAATTTTTCTTTTTAATTTATGGTCATTACTGAGCTCAAATATACTGACATCTTTAAGTTCAGTACCCTCGATTGAGTTTGAAGATATTATTCTACTTCCATTTAATATTGGCTCTTTAATCCAAATTCCATTGTTATTAAAAGCCACTAAATGCTCTATATCTTTAGCATGTTGAGATTTAGATACCTCATAATATTTGACCATTGATGAAGTGATCGGACTAACAACTGTTAGTACAAAACACCCAAGAAAAAAGGAAGTAAATGCCAATATAAAAAATATTTTTAAATTTGAGAGTCCATAAATTTTCATAATTAATAAGTCATTATTGTTTCTAATTTTAATGATAAACCACATACTTGAAAAAAAAATAATAAAAGGAAGCAACTTCAGGATCATACTAGGCACAAATAATGTAGTTAACATTAAAGGTTTTATAATTGAAACATTAACATTCTTAAAAAATTCAATTTCTTCAAAAAGATTAAGAATAACGCCGAAACAGAAAATAACTAAACTGAAAATTAAAAATGACTTAAAAAAATTTGATAAAATATATTTGAGAATAATCTTGTCCATAAATGTTATTCAGTCTTAAACTTATACAAAAGAAATATATATATTGTTGTAAGCAAAATAAATGGCAACAAAATATACGTTAATCTTAAAAAGGAATTTATACCAGTATATCTAATTACTAACTCAGTCATAATTAGTATTATAAAACTAAACAAAAATATTATAACTCTATTCAAATATTTTTTTTGACTCTTTAATAATAAAAAAGAGCACATTAGTGCAATAACAGGTATATAAGTAGGTAATGAAGCTCTTCTTATTAATATGGGTATAATCTCCTCTTTTGCTTCTTTATTTTTACAAACACTTGCAACTTCTTTTAAATTAAAAATACAATTAAAGAGAGTTTTAGAGGAAGTTTCCTGTAATTTTGGTTTTTTTATAGTTGAAGTCACAAAGTTTTTTAAATTAATTTTTAATTGTTCAAATTTTACAACTTCAACCTCTTCATTATTTTTTTTGGATGATATAATTTGTCCTTCAATTAAAAACATTTCTCTTTCATTTACCAAACCTTCCTGAGCTATAATTGTCACATTCAAAGTATCATCTTTTGAAGAAGTAAGGTTTTTTAGGTTATTACCTTTGTCATGTAAAAAAATATTTTTAACTTCATTATTTCTTTTTTTTTCAACAATGTAAGTAAAACCTTTAAATGAGTCACTAAACTGTTTTGTTCTAATTGTAGGTAAAAAAGAGTTTAAATTATCTTTACCAAGAAGTTGTCTTGATTCATTTAATGCGTATGGCGTAAGCAGTATTGAAAAAAATAAATATATTAAGACAATTATTGAAGATATAATAAAAAACAAATTTACAATCTTAATTTTTTTTACTCCCGAAACCCATAAAACATCTAATTCTCTATTATTTATGTGTTTAAAAATAAAAAATAAAATTGATAAAAAAAAAGCTAAAGGGATAAATTTTGGTATTAATCCAAAAAGATTCAAAAAAGAATATTTAAAATAGATTGATACCGGGTATCCACTATCAACAATTAAATCCAAAAAGTTAACCGCCCTTACAGTTAATGAAATTAGAGAAAGACCGAAAATTATGGTGAAAAATGTCTTTAAAATTTCAATAAGAAAGTTTTGATAAATTTTATTTTGAAGCATATAAATTATGTATAATTAAATTATCTTGAAGCTAAATTCAATCAATGGTTTTATTTTGACATAATTTTCATTGAATTATTGTTTATTTGATCTTATATATTGCCAAAATTCACAAATTTTTATTAATACTAATGCATATAAATATAAATTACTCAAAAAAAACTGTAGCCAAGTCTAATGATAATTTAATTTTATTCTGCGGCGAAAAATTAAATATTGTAAGATTAAAAAATTATCTTTCGAACTCTGAATATACTTATGTTAATGAACTATTAAAAGATACTGACAAGAAAAAAAAAATATTTAAATTTGAAATTAATTCAAAAAAGAAAATTTTTCTAGTAGTTCTTAAAAAGAACATAAAGATTTCGGAAAAAGAAAATTTAGGTGCAGAAATTTTCAAGAATATAACTAATTCAAAAAATAACAAGTATCTTGTTATCTCAGACACTATTGAGGAAGATAATGATAATTTTTTAGGCCACTTTCTTCACGGTATAAGATTAAAATCTTATGAATTTAAAAAGTATAAATCAAAAAAAGATAATAAATATATTTCAATTAATATTAGCGGAACTAAAAATCAACCTACATTAAAAAATCAATTAAGGTTTAAAGCTTTAGAAGAAGGAAGTTTTTTAACAAGAGACTTAGTTTCTGAACCGGGCAACGTTCTACATCCTGATGAGTACGCAAAAAGATTAATCTCTCTAAAAAAAGATGGGTTAAAAGTTACTATATTTGATAAAAAAAAATTAAAAAAGTTAGGCATGCATTCTTTGCTTGGAGTTGGGATGGGAAGTGTAAGAGGATCTTATCTTGTAACTATGGAGTGGAATGGTTTAAAGAAATATTCAAAACCTTTAGCATTTGTTGGAAAAGGAGTAACTTTTGACACCGGTGGATACTCTTTGAAACCTGCAAGGTTCATGGAAGATATGACTTATGATATGGCTGGTTCTGCCGCAGTAGTTGGCTTAATGAAAACTTTGGCAAAAAGAAAAGCAAAAGTTAATGCTGTAGGTGTAGTAGGACTTGTAGAGAACATGGTAAGTGGAAATGCACAAAGACCTGGTGATATTGTAAAATCTTTTAGTGGCAAAACAATTGAAGTTTTGAACACAGACGCAGAAGGCAGGCTAGTTTTAGCTGATGCATTAACATATACAGAAAAAAAATTTAAACCAAAATTTATAATCGACCTGGCTACTTTGACGGGTGCAATTATCGTTTCTTTAGGTTCCGAATATGCTGGTTTATTTTCAAACAATGAGGACTTATCAAAAAAAATTATTAAAGCTGGGGAAAGAGTTCAAGAAAAATTATGGAGAATGCCACTTCATAAAAACTATGATAAACTTATAAATTCAAAGAATGCAGACATGCAGAATATTAATTACGTTGGTGGAGCGGGATCAACAACTGCTGCTCAATTTTTACAAAGATTTATTTTAAACAACACACCATGGGCTCATCTAGATATTGCTGGAATGGCTTTTTCTAAATACGGTGGCTCTTTAAATTCAGGAGGCGCAACTGGCTTTGGAGTAAAATTATTAAACGAATTGATCGAAGAGTATTATGAGTAACGTTGAAAAAACTTTATCTATAATAAAGCCTGACGCTGTTGAAAGAAATTTGACTGATGAAATAAAAAAAATTTTTTTAAAAAATGATTTAAAGATTAAAGATAGCAAAAAAATACATGTTACAAAAGATGAAGCAGCTGAATTCTATAGAGTTCATCAATCAAAACCTTTTTATAATGATTTATGTGCTTATCTATCTTCAGGACCTATAGTTGTAATGGTTTTAGAAGGTAATAATGCTGTAGCTGCTAACAGAAAAATAATGGGCGCTACGAATCCAAAAGATGCAGAGGAAAATACCATTAGAAAGTTATTTGGAATTTCTATAGATAAAAACTCTGTTCATGGTTCGGATTCACATGAAAACGCTAAAAAAGAAATAGATTTTTTTTTTAAAAGTTAACGATTACTAAAAATTTTAATTATTGCTTCTGGATAAGCTTTGTATTCCATTATTTGAGTTTTTTTCCTCAAGGTATCTTCGTTATCATTATAATTAATATAAAAAATTTTTTTAATAATTATATTCCCATCATCTAATTTATTATTTACATAATGAACAGTACATCCTGTTTTTTTTTCACAATTTTTTAAAACTTTTGTGTATGTATTTAGTCCCTTATATTTAGGTAGTAAGGATGGATGAATATTAATAATTTTATTTTCAAATTTTTTAACTATTTTATTTGAAATAATTTTCATATATCCAGCTAAACAAATAAATGATATCTTAAATTTTTTTAAATTTTTTAAAATTTTATTGTCGCTGTTTCTTTGTTTTGTATTAATAATTATATAAGGTATACAAAACTTTTTTGCGTAACCTAAACCTTTGGCATTTTTATTACTGCTAATTACTAAACTTATTTTGACGGGAAAGCTTTTATCTCTTGAGTGAAAAATCAGATTTTTTAAATTTGATCCTCGCCCTGAAATAAATACACACGTTTTTTTTTTTTTACCATTTAAGTGAATTGAAGACATTTACTTTATTTTTTTCCTTAGAGATATAACCGATTTCATAAGGCTTAAAATTTTTTGGAAAAATTCTTTTTATTTGAGTAATTTTTTTTTCTGAAGCCAATATACAAAATCCGACTCCACAATTAAATGTACTGAGCATATCTTGATCAGAAATATTTTTACTTTTTAGCCATTTAAATATTTTTGGTATTTTTATTTTCGCAAGATCTAAATTTAAAGATAAGTTCTTAGGAATAGATCTCAATAAATTTTCAATTAATCCACCACCAGTAATATGTGCTGCTGCATTAATAAGCTGTTTATTCGCTAATATTAAAACTTCTTTAGAGTAAATTTTTGTTGGTTTAAGTAATTCACCTTTTAAATTTGATGGAATCTTATTTTTTTTTAAGACTGATCTAACTAAAGAAAAACCATTTGAATGTAAACCACTCGAAGGTATTGCAAGCACTATGTCTTTTTTATTAACTTTTTTTTTACCTAAAATTTTTTTTTTTGAAACAAGGCCAACACTAAATCCCGCTAAATCAAATTTACTTTTAGAGTAAATGCCAGGCATTTCAGCAGTCTCTCCGCCAATTAATTCACAATTGGATAATTTACAGCCTTTAAAAATACCTTTGATAATTTTTTTTGTTTTAATTAAATTTAATTTTCCAACAGCTATATAGTCTAGAAAAAAAAGGGGTTTTGCTCCTTGAACAATCAAATCATTCACACACATTGCTACAAGATCAATACCGATTGTATCAAATTTTTTAAATTTATTTGCTAAATCAATTTTAGTACCAACACCATCTGTGCAAGATACGATGACAGGATCTTGGATTTTGTAATTACTTATATCAAATAATGAGCCAAAACCTCCTATTTTTTCTTTAAAAGAATTAGATTTCGTTTTTTTAACATTTTTTTTTGATATCAGAGATATATGATTGACTAATTTATTTGCTAGTGAAATATTAACCCCACTTTTTTTATAATTATATTCAGCTTTTTTCATTTATAAATTGATAATTAACTTTTTATGAAATTATTTTTTAAAACAACTTTTATTTTAATTATTTTTTTAAAAACTGGAAATCTTTTATCAGATAATAACTTATTTAATGTTAATAATATTGAATTAGAAAAAAAAGGCAATATTTCAAGCAAACAAATGGCAGACAAAGCTGTTAAACAAGGTTTTGATTTACTAATTAAAAGAGTTTTGGTGAAAGAGGATTATTCGAAAGTTTCAAATCTAGATTTATCTAGCATTAAAGAACTAGTAACATATTATAACATATCCAAAAATGATGAAATCAGTGATAATAAAATAATTTTTAATATTCTGTTTGATAAAGATAAGCTACATAATTTATTTTATGAACGCGCTATATCTTATTCTGATATTCTAGATAAAGAATTTTACATTTTACCAATATTAATAAATGGAAATAAAATTTCTGTTTTTTCAAAAAACTACTTTTACGAAAATTGGAATAAAATTATTTCGAATGAATTAATTGAATTTATTCTTCCTCTTGAAAACATTGAAATAATTAAAAATATAAATCAGGCTAGAAATGACTTATCAAATTTAGATTTGAAAATTTTATTTAAAGAATATCCAAAAAAAAATATAGCTATAGCGTTAATCGATAGTAAAATTAATCAAAAAAAAATTTATCTTAAAGCAAGAATTCAAGAAAAAAAAATTTTTAAAAATTTTACTTTTAACAAAAAAAAATTAGATCAAATCAATTTTAATGATCAAATAATTTTAGAAACTAAAAATGAAATTATAAATTTAGTAAAATCTCAAAATCTTATTGATATAAGAACTCCATCATTTTTAAATGTAAGATTAAATTTTGATAAAAAAAATAATTTAATCATGTTGAATACAAGAATTAAAAAAATAGCTCAAATTGATAATATTTTTGTAACAGAATTTAATAAAGATTATGTTGTTTTTAAAATTAAGTATTTAGGAAAATTAGAAAAAATAATAACACAATTTAAAAATCAAAATATTAATATACAATTAGTCAATAATCAATGGATTATAAAATTAATGTAGCAATGAGTCAACTTACATTTAAATTTCCTTTTTCTAAAAAATATTTTGAGCAAGATTTTTTTGTATCGAGTAACAATTTTTCTGCTTACAAGTTAATCGACGGCTGGCCTAACTGGCCGGGGAAATGGCTGAATATTTTTGGAGAAAAAGGATCTGGAAAAACACATCTTTCAAGAATATTAGAAAAAAAAATAAAAAAGATAGAATTAATAAAAGCAAATAATTTAAATAATAAAACAGTAGATAATTTAAAAAGCTTTGATTGTTTAATATTAGATGATTTTAATTCTAAAATTGATGAAAATATTTTGTACTCTCTTTTGAATCAATCAAAGCTACTTGATAAATATATTTTAATTAATTCAACACAATCAATTAAAAATATTGATTTCCAATTGACCGATTTAAAGTCTAGAATTGATAGTTTCATTTTTATTGGGATCGATTTACCTTCAGATGAGCTATTAAGGGTAATAATTGTAAAAAATTTTTCTGACAAACAAATTAAGATCAGCCCAAAATTAACTGAATTCATAATCAAAAATGTTGAGAGATCTTATGAAAAAATGTCTAAATTTCTTAAAGATATAGACGAATTATCTTTAACTACTGGAAAATCAATTAATATTAATTTAATAAAAAAAGCATTAAATCAATGAATAAATATAGAACACATAATTGCTCAGAATTAGATGAGAAAGACATAAATAAAGAAATTTACCTCTCAGGGTGGTTACATAGAAAAAGAGATCATGGTAATTTATTATTTGTGGATCTCAGAGACCATTATGGAATGACACAATGTGTTATCGAGAATAATAATAAATTCTTTCCCATTATAGAAAAATCTAGACCAGAGTCAGTTTTGAAAATTAGCGGCAAGGTCGTTAGAAGATCTGGTGAAACAGAAAATCAAGATCTTAAAACTGGAAAAATTGAAGTTTCTATAAAATCTGTTGAAGTTCTCTCAGAGTCAAAAGAATTACCCTTACCTGTGTTTGGTGAACAAGATTACCCAGAGGATATAAGATTAAAATATAGGTTTATTGATCTGAGAAGAGAAGAGATGCATAAAAATATTATTTTAAGATCGAAAGTTATTTCATTTATAAGGGAAGAAATGTTAAAATTAGGTTTTTTAGAATATCAAACTCCTATATTAACATCCTCTAGTCCCGAGGGAGCTAGAGATTTTTTGGTTCCTAGTAGATTAAATCCAGGTAAATTTTATGCATTACCACAAGCTCCCCAACAATTTAAACAATTAATTATGGTATCAGGATTTGATAAATATTTTCAAATTGCTCCTTGTTTCAGAGATGAGGACGCCAGAGCAGACAGAAGTCCAGGTGAATTTTATCAGTTAGATCTAGAAATGTCATTTGTTGAACAAGAGGATGTATTTAATGTAGTAGAAAAGTTAATGATAAATGTGTTTAAAAAATTTTCATCAAAAAAAATTATGAGTGAACAATTCCCAAAAATAACTTATGAAACTGCTATGATGAAATACGGAACAGATAAACCAGATTTAAGAAACCCACTGATTATACATGATTTAACAAATTTATTTACAAGAGAAGATATAAAATTTGAAATATTTAAAAAATTAGTAAAAGCTGGTTCAATTGTAAGAGGAATAATCACAAAAAACACAAAAGACAAACCGCGTAGTTTTTTTGATAATATTGACAAATGGGCAAAAGAACAAGGCGCGTCTGGCTTAGCTTACTTTACTATTGAAAAAGATAAAGAAATTAAAGGAAAAGGACCAGTTGGTAAATTTTTTAGCGAAAATTCTCTAAAAGAATTAATGAAAAATTGTAGTGCTGAAATAGGGGATAGTATTTTTTTAGCGTGTGGTAAAAAAAAAGAAGTAGAAAAAATTTTATCTTTAGCAAGAACTAAAATTGCAAATGATTTGGATATTATTGATATAAATCAATTTTCTTTTTGCTGGATTGTTGATTATCCAATGTATGAGTATGATGAAAATTCGAGGAAAATTATATTTAGCCATAACCCATTTTCAATGCCTCAAGGAAATTTAAATGAATTAAAATTTGATAGCCCTTTAGATATAAAAGCTTATCAATATGACATTGTATGTAATGGTATAGAATTATCTTCTGGAGCAATAAGAAATCATATACCAGATCTTATGTATAAGTTATTTTCAATTGCCGGTTATGATAAAAAAGAGGTGAATGATAATTTTAGCGGTATGATCAATGCTTTAAGCTACGGGGCTCCCCCCCATGGTGGAATAGCGCCAGGTATAGATAGGATTGTAATGTTATTGGCTGAAAAAGAAAATATAAGGGAGGTAACATTATTCCCAATGAATCAAAATGCACAAGATTTAATGATGCAAGCTCCCTCAGAGGTAGATGAAAAACAACTTAAAGAGCTAGGTATAAAAAAAGATATTAAAAAAAATTAATTTTTCGTTTTGAGATTTATCCTTATGTCTGATAAATCTACTAATTTCTCCTCATAGTTACTTCTAACAAAACCCTTTGAGGTGATATTCTTAACAATTTTAAGAAATTTGTCATCACTACTTTCTGAAGTAATGTTTTTTGTACTCGCTATGGAAGGCGTATGGGCTAATTCTTCTTTACCTAAATATGAAATGGCAAGTTCTCTAAAAACATAGTCAAGTATTGAAGAGGCACTCAATATTCTATCATTACCAACAACATTACCTGATGGTTCAAATTTTGTGTCTATAAATGCGTCTACGTATTCCTCTAAAGGAACTCCGTACTGTAAACCTAACGAAATAGCGATTGCAAAATTATTCATCATGGCTTTTACTAACTCACCTTCTTTATTCGTATCTATAAATATTTCCCCGATTTTTCCGTCATCATACTCTCCAGTATGCAGATATACTTTATGATCTCCAATCTGTGACTTTTGAATATATCCTTTTCTTCTATCAGGCATTTTAAATCTCGAATTATTATTTAATTTTAAGCCTGCAGGATTTTCTATTTTTTCATTTTTAGGGTTTTTGATTTGAGATGAAATACTGTTAGTTAATATGTTTTTTACAGTATTCTTTTTTAATTTTTCGTCTTTTTCTCCGCCAATCTTTTTAGTTTTTCTGTTATTAAGTTTTACATCTATAACTTCAACTTCTCCATCATTTCTCTGGTCTATTTTTGAAAGCTCATTATCATCTAAATTATTTAATCTATGAACAGTTTTAAATGTGCAAGTATAGTAAGTTTCAACTAAATATTTTTTCATAAAATTACTGGAATCTCTTTATTTAGATATATATTAATTGTATAAAGTGTCTATTAGATAATAATTCAATTTTAAAGTGTGTGATTAAAATATTATATGATATTTAAAATATTTTTTACTTGGTGGAACAAACAAACTTTTGGAACTTTTCTTAAAACATTATTTTTTGGAAAATTTGTTGGCTCAGATGAGTTTGGAAACAAATACTACAAAAGCAAAAAAAATGAACGCTGGGTAATCTATGCTAAAAATATCGAAGCAACAAAAATTACTTCAGACTGGTATTTATGGATACATCATACAATTGACAAAATTCCAGATAATATTGAAAAAAAATATTCTTGGCAAAAAAACCATTTAGAGAATCAAACAGGCTCAAAAAATAGTTTTAAACCTGTAAAAATATCTAAAAATTATTTAAAAAAAAAGTATGAGACTTGGAAATAAGTTTTTTTTAATTTTATTATTTTATATTTTTTTTTCAAATTTATTAAATTCAGAGGAAAAAATTTCTACCACACCTTTAATAAATATTGATAAAATAAAACCAAGTTTTGAAGAATTAGATAATAACGAAAACTTAAGCCCTAATAAAAGTTTAAAAGAAAAAAAAAATATTAAAAGTTTAGAATCATCCCAAGCAGTTCTTATAGGTCTTGATAAAATTACTGCTAAATCATTAGAATTAATTGTTAATTTAAATGAAATAAAAAAATTTGGCCCACTTGAAATCAAAATTTTAAAATGTGGAAAAGTAAGAGTTAATAATAAGGTCGATAGTGTTGCCTACATGCAGGTCAAAGATCTAACAAAAAATCAAAATGAAAAAGTTTTTATATTTAATGGTTGGACATTTGCTTCAGATCCAAGTTTAAGTCCATTTGATCATGCGATTTATGATTTACAATTAATCAACTGTAGAAGTGTCTAATAAAACTTTTCTTTACCAAGCCAATTTGTGTCAAAGTCAGAGTCTATAAATCTTTTATGATTTAGAATTTTTTTGTGTAAATCGATTGTTGTTGTAATTCCTTCTAAAACAAACTCATCAAGAGATCGCAAAGTTCTTTGAATAGCCTCTGTTCTATTTCTCCCTTTACAAATTACTTTTGCTATTAAACTGTCGTAGTAGGGTGTTATTTTGCATCCTTGGAATATAGATCCATCAACCCTAGTTCTAAAACCTGATGGTTGATGACATACACTTATAGTCCCTGGACTTGGTTGAAAATCCAGTGCAGGATTTTCTGCATTAATTCTACATTCAATTGTGTGGCCTCTAGGGTTAATATCGTTTTGATTTAAAGCTGTATCGCCTGTAAAAGCTATCCATAACTGCTCTTTAACAATATCTATCCCTGTTTGAACTTCCGTAACAGGATGTTCAACTTGAACCCTTGTATTCATTTCAAGAAAATAAAATTTTCCATCTTCATAAATAAATTCTACTGTTCCTGCTCC
>MDSV01115210.1_pt1 | contig 14231 bp, 18 predicted proteins | sample 810851 | NCBI WGS metagenome assembly MDSV01 (sample SAMN05326640, study PRJNA326480) | marine metagenome | isolation source: seawater | place: Atlantic Ocean: North East | collected 2012 | reverse complement strand
AGTTATTTCATGTTAGCCTGTCCACTTTTGCGGTACAAATAAATAAAGTACGCATATATATAATATAGGAGTAAATAATGAGCGATACAAAAGATACAAAACAAGACGCACCGGCAGTGGATGCTCCGGCAACTGCACCAGCAGATGCACCGGCAACACCACAAGCAGGAACAGACTTGTCAGTACAAGACCTCCAAGGACTAAAAACAATTATTGATGTTGCTAGTTCACGTGGAGCATTTAAACCCAATGAAATGATGAGTGTTGGTCAAGTTTATGGTAAACTTGAAGCATTCCTTTCAGCGGTACAACAAACCCAAGCACAACAGGCACCTACTGAAACAGGACCTGCAAAAGGAGCATAATATGGCTGAAATAAAACACGTTGGTAGACTTACTACTAACAATAGAAAATTAGTCGTGGCATACAGAGTAGTCCCAGGTGAACCTGAAAACTGTCTTGTAATTCATACAGAGAGTTTAGAAGCGGCTGATCATGACACCCTAATCAACATGGTAGAAAGTAATGCTGGACAAACCTCAGATGAACTTTCAACTGTAATGGCTAGAACACAACTTACAGATGGTTCTAACATGTTAGCACGTTTTCACCAAACAGGTAAATTAGTAAAAGTTCCTACTAAAGTTGTAGAACTTACACCTAATAGAACAACTGCTATTAAATTAGACGAAATTAATCAAATGATTGCTGACCAAAAAGGTGTAACAATCGAAGAATTAGCAGTGCCAGATACTACACAACCGGCACCTGCATCAACTGCACCAGCAGTAGAAGATGCTACGCCAACTAGCGAAGCACCACTTGATGACGAAGCACTAGCCGCACAATATAGGTCACAAGCCGACTCTTTGTTTAAAGAAGCAAAGAGATTACGTGAACAAGCAGAGGAACTTGTTCCGTCTAAGAAAAAGGCAAAGATGACTGAAAGTGTCTCGTAAACGTAATAAATTATCTAAAGACGTCATTGCTCATTGGCCGGAAGTATTCAAGGACATAGAAGTACGTACTGTACCCCTTGAATACCTCCACTCTATTACTGTCAGATTTCGAGATGGTAAAGCATGGATAATAGAACTAGACAAAAAAACACCCCCAAATCCTGACTTAGAGTATGGTTTAGAGTCATTATTTCGCGAATACGATGACGCTATAGATACCATAGACTTTAGGTTAAATACTCATAAAGTACGAAAAGATATAGAAGGACGTACTAAATCCTTTATGAAAAAACGTAAATAAATAAAATACAGTTAGTTTGTCAAAGGCATAAATACTGTATAAGTTAGATTATGGAATATTCAGGAGCCATTAAATGAGTTTAAGAATTAGAAGAGGAACCAATGCTGAAAGATCCGGAGTAACTTTCTTTGAAGGTGAATTAGTTTATACAACTGATACAAAGAAATTATTCGTAGGTGATGGGTCAACAGTAGGTGGTATTGCTGTAGACAGTACAGCAGGAAGTATTAACAACCTTACAGATGTCAACATTGCAGGCATACAAACAGGTCAAATCCTACAATGGGACGGATCACAGTTTATTGCTGGTGAAGATCAAGGTGACAAAGAAAGCATTACTGGTGCAGATAGTACTATTTTAGTAGATGCAACAAACAGTTCGATTAACTTAGATGGCACAGTTAAAGGACATATTATTCCAGACCAAAATGAAGTGTATAACTTAGGCTCCACTACAAAACGCTTCAACGATTTATTCCTTTCAGGTACTACTATTGATTTAGGTGGTACAACTATAACATCATCAGGCGGTAAACTTTCATTCAGTCAGCCTATTGTAGCCTCAATGGAAACAAGCGGCGACATTGATACAAAAGATAACAATATTATTAACACAGGCGCAAGCGGTGATATTAATATACGTCCTAGTAACACAGGTGAATTTAATGTACAAAATTCAGTAGGTGCAAGACTGTTCGAAGTTGATCTTGCAAACAATTCATTTGGTGCAGTAGGATCAACAGTATTACAACTTCCTGTTTATACTACATCAGACTATACTGCACACACAAGTAAAGTTGAAACAGGACAAGTAGTATTTGACAATGCAACAAAAGCATTAAAATTTTATAACGGTACAGCATGGGTATCAGTATCAGGCGGTGCAGGTGGCGGCGGAATAGTAGAAGGCGCTACATATGACATTGCTATTTCTGGAAACGTTATTGCAACAGATAGTTCTGTATTAATTAATACTGCACTTTCCACTGTCAACGCAAAATTAATTGCTGATAACGGTGATACAATTATTGATCCGGCGGCGACCCCGGCGGCGACAAATATTGTTGCAGGTAATTTCTTCGGTACAACAAACGGAACACATATTGGTAATGTAACTGGTGATATTACTGGTAATGCCGCAGGTAATCATACAGGTACATTTAACGGAGATTCATTTGGATTACTTACAGGTGCTGTAGTAGGATCGTTAACAGGTGATGTTTTCGCAGACGATAGCACAAGAATTTTAAACGCTGGTACTAACGGAACTGATGCTACATTTACAGGAGATGTTACAGGTAATGTAACTGGTAATATAGTTGGTAACTCAACAGGTGCCCATATAGGAACTGTATTGGGTGATGTAGTTGGTAGTGTGTTTGCAAATGATTCCACTATGCTTGTTGACGGAGTAAACGGTTCAATGACTGCGGCAGGCGGGTTAACAGTAGATCTTATTACACCAGCCGGACAAAATGTAAAAGTACAAAGAGCGTCTACAGGACCTACAGTACAATTACAAGCAACTGGCACAAATGACATGTCGTCACAAACAAGTGACAGAGGTAAAATCATGTTTGCTAGAAACGATGTAAACGGCGAACAAGCAGAAGCAATTATTGCTGGTGGACGTAGTTCCATTAACATGATTATTAACGATGGAACAAATAATTTTCCTGAAACACATACATTTATTTTTAACAACAGTGCAAATTTTGGACTAGGTAAATATACTCCTGCTACCAAACTTCATGTTGCAGGAAGTATTACAGCAGATGGTGGATACATTGGTGGTGTACAAACTATTAGTGGTCCAGGGGCAATTAACCTTACAACTTTGGTTACAGAAATCACAACAACAGGCACTGATGCATATACACTAGCAGATGGTACAGCAGGTCAAATTAAAATAATAAGCATGACGGTAGATGGCGGTGATGGAACAGTTACTCCTACTACTTTTGCAAACGGTACAACAATTACATTTGATGCTGTAAATGAAACTGTAACATTAGTATATGGTGCAACAGGCTGGGTAGTACTAGCATTGCAAGGCGCTACAGTCGCTTAACCAGCAATAAACAACCACTAACACAAGAAAGATAAGTATTAGTATGGAAGTTCTATACCTGATATTATTCGCTTATGTAATGTACATGCTGATTGTTTCAATTGGTATTACATACGGATATCATCGTTATTTTTCTCATAAAGAATTCAAAGCCAAGCCTTGGCAAGAAATAATAATGTTGTATTGTGGTTTATTGTGTGGTGGAAGATCACCACTTACGTGGGTAGGAGTTCATCGTATGCATCATGCTCATAGCGATACAGAATTAGATCCACACAGCAAAAAATTCCAACCCTGGTATGTAATACTTTTTAGTTTATGGCATGTTGACAGTATTCCACGTAAATTTTTAAAAGACATGCTCAAAAATCCAAGGGTTGTATTTTTCCACAAACATAGACATAAATTGTATTTGGCAAATGCTATACTGTTTACATTAATCTTTGGTCCTAAAGCATTAGTTGTTTTAGGCATAATTTATTTACTTGCTTACTTTGGTTTTGGTGCGTTGAATTTATGGGGTCACGATGCAGAAGGTCCTATTAATAATATATGGATAAACTTTATTGCTCCTTGGGAGGGGAACCATAAAGACCACCACGAAGTAAGTATGAGATGATTTATTACAAATATCTAGACATAAATTATAAAAGTTTAGCAGAAGAAATAAAAAAATATCTGCTTGAGAATCCTCATCTAATAAAACAAGGTGATGGAAATTGGAGACTTGCTACAGATTGGATATTAGAAAATTTTCCGCATATAAAAGATCTATTTGAATGGGATATAGAATTTGCAGGTATATTTGTTTCGCATCAAAGCAAAGGAAGTGTACACATAGACAATGATGAAAAACCTGTACGTATAAATTTTCCTATTATGAATTGTAACAATACTATAACAAAATATTATAAAAATACTTCTATTGTAGGTAAAGGCGAACAAACAAATGGTGTTACATACCATGGTGTAGATACAAGCAATTTAGAAGAAGTAGATTATTTTGTTTTAGATAAACCTGTTGCAATGCGGGTGTTAGAACCTCATCAAGTGTGCGTAAACCATAATGACTATCCAAGAGTAAGTTGTACAATACAATTTAAACAAGATATAGAATATTTGTTGGAGAATTAAATGAGCGAAGTAGTAGCATTCACAAAAAGTACAGATAGAGAAGAAATTGTAAAACTATTAAAAGACGTAGGTATAGTAGTAATGCGAGATCACGGTATGAGTTTATCACAATACAATGACTTTTTATTAGATGTAGGCTATCATCAACACCCTAAAGTTTGGTGTGCTCATAAAGAATTTCCAATTTTTTGGCGAGTAAATAATCAAGCAGTTGATGATCATGGCCACGAAGGTTTATTTGGTAAGCATGATATTGACTGGCATTCTAATATAACATATACTCAAGACAGTCATGAAGTAGTATGCATATATGGACATAAGATTCCAACAGGTAGCGGCGAATGTAGTCCTACTACATATTCTAATACTGTACCTTACTTTAACACGTTACCTAAAGATATACAAGAAAGATATAAAAAATTATATACAAAGTGGACATACGACTCTGCCAAAACATTTGAAAACAGATTTATTAGTGTACATAGAGCAGGGTTAGAAGGCGAAGCATTAGCAGGTGAAGCAGAGGATATGTCTGACGATAATTTAAATCATCAAATAAATGAAAATGCTAAAACACAATCTATACATAATGCAATTAATTTTGATCCTAGTAATAACCATTTGTACAAAAAAGGTAGACATCAATACGAAGGATATAATAGACTGTCACCCAAACATCCTGTAGGGGCTAAAGGATTATTTTTTAATTATATGAATATAGAAAATATTGTTGATGAAAATTATAAACCTGTAGATGATGCATTAGATATTTACAATATATTAAAACAAGATTTGCTAGAAGATAACAAGTACCATTATGTGCATGAATGGCAAGAAACTGATATTGTTATAGCAGATCAATTAACTGGTGTTCACCGTAGAGATCATGGAGTTCCAGATAGCGTAGAAAGGGAATTGTTAAGAGCAACGTTTTGGTATAAAACACAAGACAGAATACATTATGACTATTCATTATAATAACATATTACAAAAACAAAGTCTTGCAGTAAGGACAAATGTTTTACCAGAAGTAAAAAAAGTTATTGATACAATTGAACCAGACTTTGATAGTGTAGAAAAATATAAAACAAATATTGTTGAGTGGCTAAAACCTGTTGTTGACTTAAAAGACTTCCATGTTTATCCTATGAATGGTATAACTGAAGGTTTGAATTGGTGGTATTATCAAGATAAACGTAGTGTATACATGGACGAAGGCGATTATCAATGGATACAATCTAGAGGGAATATGTATGACGAATGTATTAAATATGTAAGTGTACCAAGTGCTATAAACGGAAACTTTAAAAGTATACCCGAAAATACACCTACAGCAGTTGATTTAGCATATATTGGTAGCACTAAAATTAAAAAAATAAACTTGCCTAAAAATGTTGAATATGTATTTTATAGTTTTTCTAAACCATTTGGCATTAGAAATATTAGAACCGGTTGGATATTTACAAAACAAAAAGATTCTAAATTAGATGCATTAATACATAGTGCAAAGTATTATAACTATTTTGCAAATAGTGTTAGCGAAGCAATTATCAATAATTTTGATGTTGACTTTATATATAATTCGTTATATAATAAACAAAAGACTATTTGTGAAGAATTAGATATTGTTCCTAGTGATAGTGTTTGGCTTGCTACAAGCACTAGAGAAGAGTATCAAAAATTTAGACGTAGCGGAGATATAGCAAGACTCTGCCTAGCAGGAATATATAATGAACAAGAAACACTTACCTAGTATACATAACTACAATTTAGATATAGACTTAAAACAATTACAAGATGCTTGTGATAAACTAGCAGAAAAGTTTGTTGATGTAAAAACAGCAAACCCAATGTTGTGTGATAATCATATGGAGTTAGTGGCTCATGTTTATGATAACTTTGAACAAATTAATTTAACTACACCTAGCGAAATATTACCTTATACTACAAGTATCAAGGAAAGGTTAAGACGAAAAGAAGAACATTTATATAATGTGCCTACAGAAGATTACACAGGCAGTTATTTTGAAAAAATAATTACACAATTAAAAGCACCAGCAAGTAGAATTAGAATTACTAAACTTGCTCCAGGAAAAAATATTCCGTTTCATGTTGACTATGATGTAAGTTATGCAGTAAGATGTATTGTACCTATTTACGGAGACAAGCAAGTAATAAATTTATTTAAACGTGAAGGCAAACTAGAAGCATATAGTTTAGAAAACGGTAATGCTTATTTCCTCAACATTGGATATCCACATGCCGTTGTTAACATGAGTAACAAACCTCGTATTGCTCTTATGTTTAGTCTTAATGGTATAGAGGATATTCAACACTTATGATAACATGGTACTTAGAACCAATACAATCTCATATAGATAAAATTAAAGAATTGTTTGCTAAAAACGCAGATCATAAATTAGCAAGTAATTATTTAGAAACGCCTCTTTTTGAACATACAAAATTTGCTAGAATGGGATACGATAATGATAAAATGATTTATTATAGTGCAGGTATGGAACGTCCTCAGTATAATGGATCTATTAGAATAATGAGTAGACATACGAGAGATAGAGAATATGACTTTGGATCTAAGAGCGATGATCTGTCAAGAGGTTTAGAAACATTAGAACAAAGTGTAGAATATGCCCAGTCATTAGGTTACAAAGACATATGGTTGAGTAGAGAATTTAATCCAAAGTTGTTTGAATATTTTGCAAAGCAAAGCAAATACGATTGGACTGTAACGCACGAATTAATGCATTATGGCGAATACCAATATATAATGAGACTACAATGACTGTAACAACTTGTAAAACTTCATTTTTTTCTATTGATGATATTGCTGTTATGGTTAAAACAAATAATCAAAGCATAAAAAAACAGCCTTGCGTTTGGCTGATACACGGCAGTGGCGGAATCAGTAGTAATGAAGATTTATGGATTGAACGTGCATTTGAATTAAATCATACAGTTATTATTGTTGACAGTTATAGCAATAGAGGCATATACAAACAAAATTGGGAAAGTATGGAAGAATTTAGAATTGATCCGAAACAACGTGCAAAAGATCAAATTAAAGCATATGAATATCTTTTAAATGAACAAAAAATTATACCTTTTGCAGATATAACTAATAGTAAAGTAGTAGGGTTTTCAGACGGTGGTACAGCAGGAATATGGCTACAACAAAATGATTATCCTGATTATTGGAGGGAAAGTTATTGTTTGTATCCAGGATTAAAACCAACCGTATTACCGCAAGAAATATATCAAATACGTAATAATAAGGTGCATATATTTGTAGGAGAATTAGATAATTGGACCCCGGCTTTTTATGATTTAGATTATCAAAAAGCAACCAATTGTAAACTTACTATATGGCCGGAAACACATCATAGTTTTAGTAAACCGGGTATAGGAACATGGCATGAAAATACACTTAATTACAAAAGAGAACGTGGAGTTTACTGTAAATACAGTGCAGAAGCAACACAACAGACAATGGAAATAGTTTTTAATGGATAATAAAGTTTGTTTTACATTTGAGTTTGAATATGATATGAAAGCATTAGCAGACATAGTTTATAATATTGACAAATGGGATAGTTACATTCCACCAAAGTGGGATGAAACAAAATACACTATTAATAATTTTACTGGTGTAACATATAGGTATTATGAAGATTTACAAGATAAAGAACCTATAAAAACAATAAGAGAAAAATTAAATTTTCCATATTTGGATTATACTACTACACAACTATTAAAATTTCCTCCGCATAATGGACCAACTATTCATAGAGATATAGAGCGTCATACTGCTATACTATTTCCAATTTATACAAATGAAAAATACGAACCTATAAAATTTTATCATGATGATACATCAGAATGGTTTGACGTAGACTATCATGATAAAGTAATTGTATTTGATGCAAAAGTATTACATGCAGTTGCAAATAAAGATCATAATAGATTTAGTTTACAGTTTGATTTTAAAGAACCTTATAATGAAGTATACGACAAATATTGTAACGGAGAATTTTTTGCTTAACGTTTTCGGAGTACAACTAAATGCACATTATACTGTGACTCTTCCTGTTAGTCTAGGAACGTTATGGTCGTATCTTTATACAGTAAAAGATGTATACAAACATCTAAATCATACAGGCTGGGCAGTGTATCATCCTCCTGAAACTAGTGTGATGGAACTTTTTCCAGAAGTTGATAAAAACGGTCCACCTGACGTAGTGCTTGTTAGTTTATATATGTGGAATAGAAATAGATCTATTAAACTTACAAAAGCAATAAAACAAAAGTATCCTGATGTGAAAATTATTGTAGGCGGTAATGAAGTACCACAGGATCCTGAAAGATTTAAACAGTTTGTTGCTGATAATCCTCAATTTGATTACTATGTCAACAGCGAAGGCGAAGTAGCATTAGAAATGATGTTAAGAAAAATACTTTCAGAAAAAGGTATTTACAAATCAAAATATTATGAAGATTGTTACCACAAAACAGAAAATGGAAAAATTATTAGTAAACAAACAACTAGACGATACTTAAATCATAAAGCAGAATTAGATTATCCAAGTGCATGTGCCCTTGGGTTTTATGACGACTTAGTTGCATCATTGCCTAAAGGAATACAAATACAAGGCGTATTAGAAACTAACAGAGGTTGTCCTTATACATGTACATTTTGTGATTGGGGGTTAGAGGAAAAATTAAGACGTTTTAGTATGAAGCGTATTAAAGATGAAATTGACTGGTACGTAGGAAATGTAAATGAAATTATGTTTTCAGATGCTAACTTTGGTATATTACATAGAGATTTAGATATTGCAAAATATTTAATCAAAGCAAAATTAAAACATCCTAATCCTAAATTGCATACAACAGCAATTACGTATGCAAAAAATAACAAAGAAAGAGTATTGCGTATTGCAGAAATATTAGAAAAATTTGACTTTAGCAGAAGTGGTGCAACTTTTAGTTTACAAAGTTTACATACTCCTACATTAGAAGCAATTAGAAGAGATAATCTAAGTATTACCAAAGACTTTGAATGGATTGCACAAAACTTTATAAAAAAAGGATTACCTTACTACCATGAAATGATTATGGGAATGCCATTAGAAACAAAAGAAAGTTTCCTTAACGGTATGAGTAAATTATTAAAATACAATCCATTAGAAATAAACGTTTACAAATTAGCATGGTTAGAAAACAGTGAAATAAGTTTAGAAAAGCATGAAGATATTTACAAGTTAGAATGGGACGAGTTTGAACAAGGACCTAGTCCTTTTGAAGATGAAAAAGAGTATGCATATATTATTGGTAGTACAAGCACTATCACAAGAAAAGATATGAGATATATAAGAGATATACGTGATTTAATTCAAGTATTGTGGTTAGGAAGAACAATATTCTATGTAGGAAGATATTTACAAAACGAATATGACATTGAAGCATGTGATATGATTGAAAAAATAGTTGACTGGTTTCAAACAAAAGGCGATAAAGAATTTTTTAATACCTTGTTAGCAAGTAAAGAAGATGCAGTGCGTGATAAAAAAAGAGATGTGCCTCTTTGGTTTCCTTATCAAAAAGACAAATACAAATTTCATAGATATTCTAACGCATGGTTATTTTTACATGGCACAAAAGAAAGAAAAAATCATTTTTATGAACAAATTACACAATTTTTCTTAGATACTTACAAGCAAGTAGACAAAGATATTTTATTAGATCTTATTAAATTTAATAAAAATATTCTTATAGATGGAGAACAAACTGAATTTAAAACTAACTTTACAACAGATTATAGTTGGATCGATTATTTTACAAAAGACCAACTTATTAAATCTAAGACAACATATGATGCTAAAATAGAAGTTGCTGGAAATACTAAAGTTTCTAAAGATGCTGTTGATCGAAATGTGTTCTTATATTATATTTCGGGCGGACATGAATTTATGTTTAACAAACAAAATGCATTCTACTATCCAGAAGGTACTTATAAAAATAGTAAAGGCGAAAATCATTATATAAGTAGAATAGGTATGTTTTATCCAGCAGATACATATTTTGAAAGTGCTGAAGATATTATTGATAGCATATTAGACGAAGAAGATATTGATATTAAAGATTATAGTAATACTGTAAGTGCAAGGCTAAAAATATCAAAAAATATTAATGAAGAATTAAATCCATTTAGAGTTTCTGCTTAAACTCTGTTACACCTAAACCTATTTTATTTTCATTATCAAATCTTGGATCATTCCATTCTTTTTTAATTTCTTTAGGAAATGGTATACTAGTGTATTCTAAACTTTCTATATTTCTATAATATTCTTTGTTAGGTTGCCAAGGAGATCCTATACAAACTGTTAACTTAATGTCGTTACCTGTATTTGTCATACCGTGCGGATGTGAGCCGTTTATAACATATGCATCAGTTTGTGGTTCGTAGTAGTGCTTATTGCCATTTTCATCAAAGAAATAAAGTGTGCTTTCTTTTTTGCCTTTGACTACCCATCTAAATTTATGTTGCATACCGCCTACTTCTTCTGGCGCACTATCAACATGATCATTTAACATTTCGCCAGGTTTAGTCTTAATTACTGTAACATTACCTACTCCACCAATGTAAGGAAAAACGTAATCACGTAAAGCAACAACAGATGCTGATTCTTTTGGCAAATTAGGATTAAAACTGTATTGTTCAAACCAACCAACGTCCGGCCTAGCATTATACAAACTGCACATCCAAGCACCATGGAACTTGATCCAATACCAATCTTCTTCAGGCAAAGATAATATTTCTTGTGCTACTATGTCTTTGTCAGGAATATTAAGATTTTTAAGATCCATGTAAGTTATTATTCTATCCATGCATACTCCTTACCACAATTGATTCTATATAAAAGCCTGTCGGGGTTATCTGTTGGTGGCCGTCTGTGTTGTGTAAACAAACTTTCTGTTATAAACAGATCACCAATATCCCATTTATGTTCGTAAATTTTTGCTTCTTTAAACTTTGTTTGAAGCAAATCAAAATAGTAATTATTATCAGATGTTCCTCTAATTTCTGTACAAAACAAATGTGGAAAAAATAAACCTTCATTTCCATAAGGATCTTCTATAACTATTTTTTTCCAATTGGTGTGAGGCTTTATTAAGTCTTCTAAATCATTTTGAAATACATCATGATTGAAATAAAAACTTCCTTCTGCTTGTCTTAATTCATCTTTTGCAGTTTTACTTAAACTATTAAAAACCATATTATTGCTTAGGTACTGCTGTGTACCATTATCTAAATTTTCTATACCTTGGAACATAATAAATGGAGCAAGAGTTTTTGTAACACAGTTATCACTATGCCAACCTATTTCAGTAGATTTACCCATCCTACCTTTTGGCGTACCATCTTCATATTTTTGTCCAGTAATTTGACCTACATATTTACATTCTGGATGATCAACAGGACTTGCATCTGCTACGTTTCCTAACATATGTGCAATAGCGTTAATTACAGTCCAATGAGTATCTAATTCTTTTAATACAACAAATCCATTTTCCCAAATTAATCTTTCTAAATGCATATCTAATTTTGTGTCATAATCTTTAATTTCTAGACCAAAAGGTTTTAAATTTTTAACTATCATTTTTCACCTATAATAACTGCAACTAAATGCAGTCTTTCTTGTTTACTACTGTTTAATGCAGTATGCGGTTTTGTTGTATCAACAAAATACCATTTATGTTTATCTAAATATTTTACAGTATCTTGAACAATCATTAAGCAACCTTCTTGTGTAATTATAGGATAATGAATTCTACTTGTACCGTCTTTATGCCAACTTAAACAAGTTTTAGGTTTACTATTCATTAACCTTACTCTGCCTAAAATATATTTTTCATTTAAATTATTGTAAGCATCTTCGAATAAAGTATTTTTAAAAGGAGATGCCAATTCAGTAAAATCAGATTCTTGTAATTCTTTTTTCCTCCTTGGAAGAACTAGTGAACCATTTTCATCTTCTGAACTGTTATCCCAATCGAAGGTAAGGCTTCCTCTACCAAGATGAATATCACTAATGTTGTCCTTAGTAGTGTTAACACAAATTTGATCTCTTACAGGATTATTATGTTTATCATGAAACCAAGAAATAGTCTTGTTGTCTAATAAATTTTCAAACTCTGATTTAAGATCTAATATAGGTAAATTATCTAATTCATTAATATACATTTTTATTCCGCTACTACTGTTATTTCTTTTATAGAGTGTGGTTGCTGTAATATCCAATCAATTATTCCAACTGCATAATCTAAAGACATTTTTTTAACGTCTTTATCTTTTTGACTTTCCGTATCAATATATCCAAAATTTATACAAGTGGTTTTCACTCCGTCCGAAAATAATTGATGACTTGCTTCTCTAAGTGCTTTCTTTTCAACTGCATATTTCATATTAAAAGTATAATCACTTGCATGTGAACCTATGTTTATAATTTTCTTACCTAACTCTGCCGCTTTATATAATAGTTCTATTTGACTGAATCCATCATGTTTACAATTAATAAAAATATCGCATTCTTCTAATTTATCAACAGTACCGTATTTGTCTAATAATGCTTTTCCTAAACCTCGCCTAGTTCCTGTTATAAAATACTTCATGCATATTCTCCAGAAAATCTTAAACTTAATCCTATCTTATAGTCTGCTAACATAGAACCTGTACAATGAATAAATTTGCTATCAAATATAATTATATCTCCAGGAGTAAAATCAACAGTATGTCCTGTACAACCATAAAACATTTTTTCGGTCCTATACTCATGTTTTAAATTATCATTGTAAAACTTTTGATCTATAGGCTTATTAGTTAAACCAATTACATCTGTATCTTCACTTATAAATGATGTGCTTGTATTTGTTTTAAAATCTTTATCAAGTTTAATATCACCCATATATGTTCTAGGTGTATATTCTTTTACGTATTGATCAAAGATAATAAATTTTTGAGGTTTGTCAACATACAAAGGAACAAGAACGTTTACACAGGGATAACCTCCGTGTGTATCTACATGTGGGAAATAAGGAAAAGTATGTTTGTAAATATTATCACCAAGATTGTTTGAAGTATCTATATGTTTGCATAGTATACTATCTAAATTTTTTATAGTATCAAATGACCAAGGTGAATTTAATTTTTCCCAGCCGTTATCTTGCTGTTCAATAAGATGTCGGTATTCATTGTAAAAATTAAGAATAGATTCAATCTGCTCTTGTGATAGAACGTTTTTAAGTACCTTATACTGCATATATGTACTTATCGTACAGTTTAGTCGTCAAATTACTTTATGAAATTAGTTATTATTTCTTGCTTTGTTTTGGCTGGGAATACAAAGTCTGATTTATGATGCACAAGTCTATTTTTATTAGCATTTGCAAATCCTACCCCCATAAGCAATTTAATTGGTTTCTTTGCATTAATGATCTTTGCTATATCGTTTTCATCAAAACATGCACAATAACCTGTACTATATCCTAACATGCTAGAAGTAAGATTTATATATCCTGACGCTATACCTATAGCCATAAATCTATCTCTAGCCAAAACATCTTTTTGCTTTTGTGTCATTTCGTTATTATCGTGAGCAAGTAATTCATCATTTCTAAATACTTCATCTGTAGTGTGTCTATCTATATAATCTTCTTCTTCAAAAGCAATTAACAAATTTGCAAGTGTTT
>MDSV01157929.1_pt1 | contig 14232 bp, 6 predicted proteins | sample 810851 | NCBI WGS metagenome assembly MDSV01 (sample SAMN05326640, study PRJNA326480) | marine metagenome | isolation source: seawater | place: Atlantic Ocean: North East | collected 2012 | reverse complement strand
CTGTTCCTTATCCCAACGGTTGTGCCAATACTCCATGATAAAACCAAAAATCCCTTTTATTCAAGTTTTTCTTTAGCGATAGTTACCACTTGTAGACTTGGAGAGAAGTCCGCTAGTTTCAGCCAACCTACTGGAAAGTATTCTCAGGATTGAAACTATTTACTGCCTTCACATTACCTGCACCGTTATTTTGAATCATTTGCAAGTTGTAGACATTACCAAAGTTTACTTCGCTCTTATTTGAATTCAAATCAATCTCAAGTTGACAATTGAAATTCTGTTCTACAGTCTTGATAAAATCTTCAAATGCCTGCTCTTGTTGCATTGTCGCAGCTTTGAATTTTAATTCCTCAAACACCATTTCATCATTCGATTCCGGAATTAGGTCGAGTATTTCATCAATATCTGAAAGAGATGGGAGTTGAATGGGTTCTACTTTCATACCTTCAGTTATCATAATTGCATTTCGTATTAGATTTCTATGATATTGAAGCATTGCTTTTCTTGTTTCCGCGGTTACACCGATTACTTGGTCCAATGGTAAAAGTACAAGTCGAGTGTATTGGTCAATGTATGACAGTGTTTCTTTTCGCTGGCTGAAAATAGGACTATCAATAGCATCTCTGATTTCTTTAAGTCGTTTAGATTCATCTTCATATCTTTGTCTGACTGATGCTTCCTTGTGATACAAATTATTCTCCGACTGGAGATATTTACCTATTTCATTTACTAATGGTTGGATATAATCCTCTGGTTTATCTTGTAAGATTGAAGAAATTTTGCCATTCCCGGTAGTCTGATCGATCCATGAAAATAAGCCCTCTCTAGTAAAACCAACAGATTCTGAACTTGTAAGTTCTTTCAATTTTTGATATTCTTTGATTTGCTTCAACATAACTCTCCCTTCACTAAGCTCAACATAACTCTCATCAAGTGAAGATAAGCCACCTTGTTGGCTTTTTTGGAGTACTTCCAGCATCAAAGGTCGATTTTTCCTTCGTGGGTGAAGAATTTCTGGCTTTGCCCAATTAATCAACGAACTTTCAGACAGAGTTTCTGGATGTGCTGTGCCAATAAATGTCAGTAAATCAAGCCATTTCTTTTCAAAATCATTTCTCAAATTCATACCTCCTTAACAATTTGATATGCTTCCTATATCGCATGTGGATAAATATTGCAATCAATGACATAGCAGACATAAGGATGTAATCATTGACGAAAATAGGTAATTCTGCATTATTGGTTAATGTCATTAGAATCTCAGTATTAACATAACCGAAGTATTTTCCAATACTTACCAATATCATCAGCAATGAAATCAATAATACAGAATACCCAAAAACTACCCTTAACCTTTCACCTAATGTAGGTTGTAAATATAATCGACATACTGTCATTGGAGCTAGTTTCAAATTTGGCTTCTTAATACATGAAGGCCAGCCGCGTAATCTAGGTTCTTTGGCGTATAATTTCAAAATTAGATTTAGAGGCAATCCTTTTACATTTAATTTCTTTTGAATCATAATTTGTTTTATATCTTTTATACTTGAGTTTTCAAAAATTTGCTCATACCAAACTGAGTTTATTCCGGTAAAACGTGCAACTATTAGCCCAACATCAGCCATTTGGGGGCGATACTCTGGTAAAATAAATACTGATTTGAGTCCTTTGATATAATGTCCTAATAATAATCTATTCTTTTTACTGGAATAGGCGTCTAAATCATGTAATTGGCTTACAGAAAGTTCAATTCCACTATTGTTTAAATTTCTAGCATGAAGTCTACCAATTGTTTCAACAACAATGAGTTCATTATCCCAATTCATCCTAAATAATTCTTGAATATTAAGGTACAAACAATTTCCAGTCTCTGAACTGAATTCTACTAAACTATCTTCGCTATTTTCAATTCTTAATCTTAGTAATGAGTCAAGGTATTCACTCGAATCAATAATCCAATTGGTACATTTGGAAATACATCTGAATAAGTTTTCAGGCTTAATTCCATGAGCCGCTAAACGCTCAATCAATTCCTTTTTATTTCCTGATACTGGTAAATTTCGTTGCTTCAATATTTCTTTCAATTGATTCACTGTTCGGTAATCATAATCTGCTTGAGATAGTAAATAGTTACGGGCTATTTGGTTATTTTCTAAAATAGTTACCATGATTGTATCAAACTTCTTGGAACATTCTCCTTCAGACCAATTATCTAAAGGCATGATTTTCAATAACTCAATGATTTGATTCTGCGACAAAATAGGTAAATAATCAATTATCTCTTTCAATAGTGAATCTAGATTTCCGCCATTATCATCTTTTATAGAAGGAGTAATTGCTGTAATTCTATCGTTCTGATTAATCATAGATAACTCAGTACTCTTTAACAAACCCCCAAGCTGATAAAATTTTTCAGCGTATTTATCAACATCGGAATTCAAAGTTTCTACTGAACTTCTACGCCATGCAGGTCGTCTAGTTTGATTTACATCATTCATTGATAACTCTAAACGTATTGGTAAGTTATTCTGCTTATTGATGGCAAAATTTCGTCGGCCCATTTCAGCGGCAACAACCGATAGCCACTGTTTCCCGAAAAACCCTGTACTATCTGCAACGATTACAGATCGACGTAATGCATCTAGAGCCTCGGATTTATCGTATCTTGCCGGAATTAAGACCTTGTCAGACAGAAAACTAGGGGGCACATTTGGTTCGTTACCAAGCCTAACAAACCAACAATTTCTCTCTTCATCATGATATAATTCATCTTCTTTATAATCGCCGATTATTACATCAGTATTTACCCTAATTTCGGGAGGTATGATTGACCACAGTGACATTATCTCATCTGTTGAAAATCCAGAAAATTCGCCATTCAGATTAAAATCTTGACATGAAATATATTCTGTTATCGAATCAGGAAATTGACTAGCAGGGATTTCGAATCTTACCTCACCACCATTTGATGTAGTATCGAGAGCCTTCGAAATGAGATTCTCAAATTCACTTTCCCATATTGGAAATATCGACTCAAAATCTATCTTCAGTGATACTGTTTTTACTGCATCTCTACCACCAGAGGTAATACGTTTTGATTTAATTAAATACAATTTATTTTCATTTACTTTTACTGATAATCGGTTTTCTTGTGCCTCTTTATCCAATTTTCTAACCAATGAATTTTCCTTTGTTACCAATGCCTTCCAGAAATCGTCTGGTTCACTACGGAAATGGTAGCCAATCCCTCCATCGGCTTTGTGGTCATAGATTGTCAAGAAGAACTTCATAAGCTCACCTAATCATTCTGTTGTCGATTTAGCATATTATGAATAAGAGGCTCTAACACATTAACTGGAACCATAGGATAAGTCGGAATAAAGTCATTTTCTTCCGCACCATCTCCGCGATGAATCAAACCACCAAAAGTACAGCAGAAATAGACATCCATTGGAATACTTAGTGAACGCATTTCGGCCGTTCCAACAATCTCTTCAAGAGTTTCTCTAGCTAAATCTTGATTAAGTAAATCACTCCAACTATTCAAGCCACCATTTGGCATATTACGGTTGGATTTCTCTGAACCACCGATTAAAACATCACTCTTGTTTAGTAATACAGTCAAATTTTTCAATTTTGAACCTTTTAGTTTTGCTAAATTACTGGCAAGCATAAGATATGCACCCACTGGAGATTTTTCCTGGTAATCAGGAGATGTTAATGTGTCAACGTCAACAACAAATATTACATGTTCATATAATGCAGTCATTTTAACAACATACAACATTGCTTGCCTCCTTGAGCCAAACCTCCTATCGCCAATTTCAATGTTATACAATAATTCATCCAATGTTTTCGAGGATATAGTTAACCCATCGAGTTCCTCCACAACTCGTTGAACTTCTTCACCCGGAACATCACGGCATTTGATAGTGTTCTTTACTACAGCATTGAAGGTTTTTTCATTATCGCTTAAACCGAACAATTGACGATTTTTCTGGCTTAGTTCTGCATTGAATTCTAGAGTAAGAGATAACTGATCACTAACAGATGCTGTTGAATCTGGTAAACTTCTATTTTCTCGCACCTTTTGAGTTAATGGCGCAATGAATTCTTGCAAAAACTCCTTGGTTTTCCTTGTTGCTCTAGCGATGAAAGGAAATCCTTCCGAAGCACTTGGAAGGAGTTTATCTGAAATTTGTTTTTCAAGAGTTTTAGGGGCCCATCTATGTTCTAAATATCTAATTAAGGTCATCCGTTTATCCTCATTTTCATGCAGCCTTTTTTCTACTTCAGGCAATGGATCATCAATCAACGATTTAATATCATTAATCGGGAAATTTATCTCTCTATTTGGGTCGTTTATCTGCTTGGCTGAACCATACCACAATTCCTTAGTCAATTGATTATCTAAAAGTAACCATAATGCTCCTAAAAAACTGGTTTTTCCTGCTTGCATAAATCCAAGAATCGCAATATCTGAATTAAGTTCGACAACATCATCTCTGTATTCACTAGACGCTGGTAATATTTTATTGACCAAAATATTCTGTTTAGTTATTTGCCGATATCTGAATTCTAACTGAATCAAAACAATTGCAAGTATAGTTATGTGTGTAATAATTGCAAAATCATAGCCGCCATTTACGGCAAGAGAAAGAATTATCATCAAAAATGAACTTATTGCTACCATTAAATTAGATAGAGTTAGACTTGGTAGATTAGGAGCAATTATGGCACTTCCACATATTAAAGTTGAAAATAATATTGGAACAAAAATATTTCCAGTCCACTCATTGTTAATTGAGTACATAGCAATAACAAGACCCAGCAATGCAACTAAATCGGTCAATCTACTAAGTGAAATTGAGGAGGTCTGACCTAGAACAGTAATGCACCACAAACCAACAATAGAGCCGGTTGCTGATAATAGTACATCGTCTAAACTATCAGAAATTATCGCTAATGTCATGAACATTAAACCAATTACAGCAATATTGTTTGCTATCCTTCGACCAATCAAAGACTTCGAATCGACAACCGAGTATGCAGTGACTCCAATACAAAGGAAAATCATATTCGATATAATCAGCAGTGAGGTAAAACTACCATCTGTTAACTGGGATATTACTTCTGGTGATGAATCACTATCAATTCCAAGAAAGCCAGATAATGCAATGACTAACCAGCCGATGGCGGTCAATCCGGCCAATAATTGAAGATTTTCCGCCGGAGGCATTAATGCAGGAACATATAATGCTAAAGCAATTCCAAATGCGATTGCTAAGTTGAATGAGGTTCCTTGTGCACTAATAATTCCTGCTATTGAAACTGAAACCAAGGCAAAGAGTAACACTGCAGCAATTGGTGGAATTTCGCTTGGTCTCAAATCTTCATCATATTCGTTGCTCGATGATTGAATATCAATAAATTCTGATGTCATTGCTGATTCTGGCCTAAATGTTCTTGTTTCAGTTTTCACCCTATTTTGAGATGATTGTTGTCGATCATTTTGAGTTTGATTTTGAAAATTCTGCAATAGAATGTTTTGATTCTGTTCTATTTCCGGCTTTGCACTGTTTTTCAGTTTAGCTTCCAAATCATCGAGCAATAGTCTTCCATCAAGGTCAGAATTAACCCTGTCAGCACCAAAGATGGTAGAGATTATTTGCTTGGTTAGTGGTTGATTCTCATAAACTCCAGAACCTTTGAGAATGTAGTTTATTTCGTTGTGATCGAAATCATCGATATCATCCCAGTAGTCTTCAACCATTCTATTCCCTCACAATTCGTCATCAGATAATTCTTTTTTTGCGTCAACTTTTGGTAATGGTGGAAGTGGGAAGTTATTTTTCTGCGGCCTTCTTTGACCAAGTAAATAGCCTATTACTCCAGTAAATATTGCGACGACTAAAACTATTGTAATAACAGTCGATGCGGAAGTCTTCGCAATGTTTGCAGTTAGGAAATTCTCATCACCATCTTCAATACCATCACCATCTGTATCCAGTGATTTCGTTGGGTCTAATGGCCAACTATCAACGTTATTTTTGACACCATCATTATCGGTATCATTGGTCCAAGGGTCTGGATTTGAACCAAATGCATTGTCTCCAAGGCCATCACCATCTAAATCCATCCATTGTGTTGGGTCAAGAGGGAATGCATCAGGCATAGTTCCATTTGGATTATCACCCCAGCCGTCACCATCAGTATCACAACATTGTGTTGGGTCATTTGGATATTGGTCGCCATCATTGCCAAATGGATTATCTCCCCAACCATCACCGTCACTATCAGTTTGTTGGGTTTCATCTAATGGGTAGAGGTCTTGTGGATTTTGTACACCATCATTATCAGTATCATTTGGATAAGGGTCTGGATTGTCCCCCTCACTATTATCACCAAATCCGTCACCGTCAAGGTCAACCCATTGAGTTGGGTCTAACGGGAAAGCATCTTCTTGTGTGATATATCCATCATTGTCAAAATCATCTAGAGAAGGGTCTGGATTATTGCCATTTGGATTATCGCCAAAACCATCTCCATCATTGTCAGTCCATTGAGTTGGGTCATTCGGGAAGGCATCATCCGGGTCATTTACTTGATCAAGGTCTGAATCTAGAGACCGGCTTGGGTCATTAGGCCACAAGTCATTGTTATCTGAAACTCCATCACCATCTGCGTCAGGACAGCCAACTAAGTCATAACTACTATTTCCAGCATCCAAATAACAATCATCTTGGTCATTTGGATAGCCATCATTATCAGTATCATCAAGGAATGGATCTGGATTATTGCCAGATTGATTATCACCTAAACCGTCATTATCAAAGTCACGCCATTGAGTTACATCTTGTGGGAATCTATCAGGATTGGAACCTGCTTGATTATCGCCATAACCATCGCCATCAGAATCATGCCACTGAGTAGGATTTATCGGGAAATGGTCATAAGGCTCAGAAGAGGAATTATCGCCATAACCATCGCCATCAACATCACAACATTGTGACGGGTCATTAGGGAACATATCTGGGAATGAACCTGACGGATTATCGCCGTATCCATCACCGTCACTGTCAGACCATTGTGTTGGGTCGTTAGGGAATGCGTCATTTTGGTCTGCAACATTATCACCATCTGAATCTGGACAACCTGGTCCAGCGGATGTGGCATTACCAAAGATTAGTGGACAATGGTCAGCAACTAGGCCATCTCTGTTGTTGCCTTGGTCATACAATGTCCAGTCATCGGGGAAGCCATCGAAATCGGTATCGTTAGCAGCTGCTGCAGTCAATGGGAAATAGTCGACCTTTACTGCCCCAAGAATGAACATACCAGGCCAAGAGTTCGGTCGCAAAGAAGTCCATTCCGTCACACCCCAATTATCACCATAGCCATCACCGTCACTATCCGACCATTGAGTCGGCTCGTTAGGGAAAGCATCGAGATAATCTGCTACCCCATCATTATCTGAATCTCCTGGTGTTGGGTCTGGATTATTACCGCTAGGGTTGTCTCCCAGACCATCGCCATCGGCATCTGCCCATTGGGTTGGATCGGTTGGGAAAATATCTGGATTGTTACCAGTTTGATTGTCTCCGTAACCATCACCGTCAATATCAGACCATTGTGTGGCATCATATGGGAACGCGTCACCAGTCTGTGAATCTCTAAGACCAGTTGTTACATTTGTTTGATAGAAGTAGTTGTCTGGGAAACCATCACCATCAGTATCAATCCATTGCGTTGGGTCATATGGATACTCGTCAGGTAAAGTTCCAGTGGCATTATCACCATATCCATCACCATCAATATCGCTCCATTGGCTGGCATCTAGTGGGAATGCATCACCGTACTGAATCCTCAAACCAGTAACACTGTCAATTGTTGTATAGTAATTATCTCCATAACCATCACCATCAGAATCAACCCATTGATTACCGTCATTAGGGAACATATCACCCATGGTTCCAGTCTGATTATCACCATAGCCGTCACCATCGGTATCTAGCCATTGAGTTGGGTCATTAGGGAATTGGTCACCATTGGTTCCACTTGAATTATCACCATATCCATCACCATCGCTGTCAGTCCACTGAGTTGGGTCACTGGGATACAAATCAGCTGGATAACCTGTGGGATTGTCACCCCAACCATCACCATCGGTATCATTCCATTGATTTGGATAGGTTGGGAATGCATCGCCATTGTTGCCACTTGAGTTATCACCATAACCATCACCATCAGAATCAGCCCACTGAGTTGGGTCATTCGGATACATATCAGCCGGGAAACCTACTGGATTATCGCCGTAGCCATCACCATCAGTATCATTCCATTGTGAAGGATTGTTGGGGAATTTATCGCCATTTACTCCGTTTGAATTGTCGCCATAGCCGTCTCCGTCTGAGTCTTGCCATTGGGATGGTTCGTTAGGGAACATGTCGGCTGGGTAGCCATTTGGGTCATCACCATAGCCATCACCGTCACTGTCGGTAGTTTGGGTTGGATTGTATGGGAATGCGTCGTTAGTATTGTTGACACCATCATTATCTGAGTCATCGATATATGGGTCTGGATTATTGCCTGATTGATTATCACCATAGCCGTCTTGGTCTTCATCTAACCACTGAGTTGGGTCGAGTGGGAACGGGTCGACAGAATTGTTTGAACCGTCATTATCAGTATCGTTAGGATATGGGTCAGCAGCAGTTCCTGAGGTATTATCGCCAAGACCATCGCCATCTAAATCCTCATGCTGAGTTGGATTCCATGGGAATGTATCGATTGAATTTGGATAACCATCGTTATCAGAATCGCCTAAGAATGGGTCTGGGTTGTTCCCCGATTGGTTGTCACCAAGTCCGTCACCGTCACCATCGTAATACTGGGTTGGGTCAAGTGGGAACAAGTCAGGATTGTTACCGCTCATATTGTCGCCATAACCGTCACCATCTGTATCATTCCATTGTGTATTATCGTATGGGAATCTATCCGGATTATTACCTGATTGATTATCGCCATAGCCATCACCGTCAAAATCTTGCCATTGTGTTGGGTCGTTTCTAAACATATCCCAGTTGTTGCCGAATTGATTGTCTCCATAGCCATCACCATCATAGTCATCCCACTGAGTCGGGTCATTAGGTAACTGGTCAGGATTGTTACCTGATTGATTGTCACCAAAACCATCACCATCAGTATCATTCCACTGGGTTGGGTCATTAGGTAACATATCGGGATTGTTACCACTCATATTGTCGCCATAACCGTCACCATCGACATCACTCCACTGCGTAGCATCATTAGGGAAATAATCAGGATTATTACCGCTGATATTATCACCATAACCATCACCATCAGTATCGAAATCTTGAGTTATATCTCCAGGGAACGCATCAGGTGTTGGGTCATAAACAATTACCGAAGTATAGTTGGTTACATTGACTGTAGTAGAATTGGAATATCCAGGCATTGTTACAGTAATTTGATGAGGTGTATAGACATAATTTGATGAGGTTGTTTGACTGAAATATTTTGCAATAAAACTCACTAACCCACCATCTGGGCCAGTAGATTTTGAACCCAAATTCCAGAATCCATTTTCAATTACTTCTACTGTTGCATTAGGAGTCCATTGTGCATCAGGGTCGGTTACTCTAACATCGAGATTGTAGTATACCACTGCCTCGCCGCCTTCAATCAAGAAGTCTGCCGAAACAACTGATGTATTGACAAAGTTAATTGTTCCATCATCAAAAAATACTGCTTTACATTGGTCTCTTGCATTGTTTGCAGTCCCAACTGATTGACTGTAACATTGAGGTAAATTTACTAATGAATTATTAATATATGAATATGAATTTGATGCAGCAATTAATAATAATTCATAATTATGTACGTGACTAGAATATTGGGCTTGATTGGAGTAAGTTGTGCTTTTTGTTAATTTGGCATTTGTGTTATTTTGTACAGTAGAATTTGAAATTTCTATTGATGATTGACTAATTACTCCTGCAGACAATAGAATCACATGACGGTATTGCCAATTACTCGTACTTGAAGAATTATACATATGAATTAACTCATTGTTATCTTCAATTGTTGAATTTCGCATAATAAATTTAGGTTCTGTACTAGAACCCCAATTATTCGAGTTACCCCAATCATGTTCATTTTTGATTGCCGAAAATGTCCAATGGTTACAATAGCTACTGTAAGATCTCATCTTTTCGTAAGGGTTAGAGTTGTATTGATAATCTAGATTAGGACAATAATTGCCATAATAACTTGAGACTTGAGAATACGGGTTGTAATAACTATACTTACAATTATTTTTTATTGTTAAATTGTCAATCTCAACTGATTTTACTTCTTTAAAATTAATCGCAGTACAGGTTTTGTGTTGACGTAGTTTAGGATCAGATGTAGATGAAGCAGTATATGACCCATGTATATTATTTGAAATATTGAGATTTGAAATGATTACTGGTGTATAATCGATATGGATTAAGTCAACATTATGCCCATTATCCATATCAAACGGATAAATCGAAGACGCATAGTTAGAACTTAGTCCCAAATTGTAAATTGTACCATTATCAAGAATTACTACACCGGAATTTTCGTTACCGTTTGGATTGCTAATCGCCATATGATTTGGTGCATCATGTATTGTGAAATTCCTAAGGATTTTTGATTCATATGAATATGAAAAATATAACAATGGATAAGCAATAGTCAAATATGCAGTATTTACTGCAGTATATGTTCCATAAACATCTAAACCGTTGAATTCTACATACTCGCAATCATAAGCACATTCATCTCTTATTGCGAATTCATTTATTCCAGAAACTGACATTTCTAGATTGGAAAACAGCAAGGTTTTTTCTAATTCAGAACTAGGATCTTCAATCCATAGGAGTGTGTTTTGAGTTGCAGATGTATTTGCAAATGTAAGATTTGAATAAATATGCTCAACATAATATTCAGTAGTTCCAGTAGTTCCGTCAAATGATGAATATGTTTCATCTATATCGATTTCTAATCTGGTTTTTTCAAAGGTCGTGTCATTGAAATAAACATCCTTACTATTTACTTCCAAATTACAAATGGTATCAAATCGAGAACCATCGGAGGATATAACTGAACCTGTGTATGAAAAAACATCTATACAAGCGCTGGTATAACTTGAGAGTACAGAGTTATTGAAGTACAACTCGCCTCCAGAATAGATATACACATTGCGGTCTCCATTATTTGCGCCCCACAAGAAAACATTCGAGTTATGTACGATTAGAGTTCCATATACATGAATATCTCCTTGAACCAGTGTTTGACTATTATTGTAATAAGTGACATCTCCTTGAGGTATTGTCCAGTCTCCAGAGCCTTGTGGCGGATTAGTTTGCGCATTAGCTGCCATTGGCAAGGTTGCTTGAACCATCATCAACATGACAAATATTACCGCTGACCTACGCATTACTTCACTCTCCGTCTTCGTCATCCATAGCATCGAAAACGCCTTTCAGCATCTTTTCATTGTGCTTTGCTGCACGCATTTCTTGCTGTTGCATAAATTCTGCTTGTTCGTTTGCCGTCTTCATCTTGCGCATTCTGCGACGACGTTCCAGTTCTGCCTGCTTGTCTTCAAGATCCATAGTTCTGTCAAGACCGCGCATTTCGTTGTCATGTTTTAATGAACCTTCCAAATCATCCTGACGAGATTTCAACTCGGTAGTACGGCGCTTGTTTTGGGCTTCTAATTCATCACGTTGGGTGATGACTGACCATTGTTCTCGCTCTCGTTCTGCCTTGACTCGAAGGGCTGCCAAATCTTTAGCCGCCGCTGCCTTTGCTTCATATTCAGTAGTTGCAACCAGTAGCTGATGTTGCCGTTCAAGCACACTGACTTCTTGAGCCAACATACGTTCCATCTCAAGACGATTCTTTTCCGAAATTAACCTGCCTTCTTCAGCCATTAATTCAAGTTCATTACGCATTGCCATGACTCTATCATGCTCATTTGGATTCCAAGAAATCCAAACTCGCTCAAGGTTAGCACCGATGTCTGCTAGAGCAGACTGAGCTATTCCACGCAGACCTGATTCCATCAAGACCATACTGTCAGGATTGTTTTTGACATCATCCTGGACGCTGGTTGCTACATGCATAGAATTGAATTTATTACCAATTTCTAGGCTTACCATTTCTGCTATATCTCCTAGAGTAATACTAGTTTTACCTTTAGCAGGCAGAGCAAGAAGTCTACCCATGTTATCAGGGTTTAGATTGACTTTCAAACCGGCCATACCAACTGCTTTGCTGCCATCTGACCAAGTGCCTTGCAATTGAATTAGAATCTCATGTGGCCCAGTATGAGCAAATAAGAATGAGCGAAACGGTTCTTTCTTAGATAGTAACTTTGACAACATAGACATATCAGGGTTTACCGTTAATCTGGAGGATTTAGTCACCGAGACTATAGCACCGTTTTCAATAACTAAACATGCTTCATTTGGCTTTAGATGCACATCGATATTACTAGGTAATTGGTCACCGTTGTAATATTGTGCAACTATTGCTGGGTTATTTCTCCATCTCATTCTTTCTTCCATTTTTTCACCTCAAATTGATTTAATGTAACTATTTCTTTCACTAAACTGATTTCTAATTCCTGTAGTTTGCTGTTCTAGTGATAGCAACTCTGCGTTTGTATTTTCCGAATCTTGTGATTCGTGCTGAATTTTATTAACTAAATTGGTAAGTTTAACTTGGCGCTCCAATACTTTATGATCATGTTCAATCAAATTTTTGACTTGTTTCTTACTTAGCGTAGAACCCGAAGTATTGACATTTGTTGTTCCACTCACACCAAAGTTTACATCATCGTTGAAGGAGTTCAAATTATTTCTTATCCGTTGTATTGCAACAATATTCTCGACTTGTTTTTGCCTTAGACATCTTTGTTCAAAAACTTCTAAGTGATTGATTATCATGGTATTTCGACGTACAATCTCTTCTCTAAATCCAACATCAGTTTCGTAAATTTTTGAGTTTTTATATGCTTGATATTTGGTAAATTGTGATTTAACAAAAGATAGCGCGAGGCCTGCCACTGAAGCCATAGGTTCACTGACCATACCTCTCGAGTTATGTCTTTTATATTAAAGATAAGTCCAACTAAAATATTAGAATTTCCAGATAAAGCCATATTATCTTAGTTTTTACTTTCGGACTTGGAGAGAAGTCCGCCAGTATTGTTGGCTGGCGCTTGCTGACTTAATGCGAGGTCAAAACTTCTCAGTTGGTACAACTCTAATTTTAGTTTCACATTTTGGACAAGTGAACTTGAATGGTGGCACGCTATCATCTGGTACTCCAAGTTTTGATTTACATGCTGGACAAATGACTTTGTGATCTTTATCCATTCGGCATTCATTCTTACCTAAAGTATGTGCTTTAACCTCTTTAGTTTCTTTCTTCTTCGGCGGAGGAGTCTCAGCAGGAGGGCTTTGAGGTATAGTGTTCAAACCTGGATTAGGATCCCTGCGATAAAGCAGAACCATGATAGCAAGAATTAGTACAATCATTATAATTGGCAGGAGTGGTGATTGTTTGAAATTCTCAAAGATATCAAGTTTATTCTTATTGTCGCCAAGTCCATCATCATTGACGTCTTCCCATTCAGTTGCATCTAGTGGGAATTCGTCATCACCGTCATCCACACCATCACCATCATCGTCACTGTCAGCGTTATCACCAACTCCATCACCATCTGTATCAATTGATTCAGACGAGTCAAGAGGGAAAGCATCTACAGTATCTAAGACATTGTCTCCATCATCATCGCTGTCAGTATTATCACCAACTCCATCACCATCTGTGTCAACAGTTTCAGTTGCATTGAGTGAGAAAGCATCATCGGCATCTAGAACTCCATCACCGTCATCGTCGCTGTCAGTATTATCACCGGTTCCGTCATTATCGGTATCAATGGTTTCAGTAGCATCAAGTGGGAAATCATCATTGGCATCTAAAACACCATCACCGTCATCGTCATTGTCTGCGTTATCGCCAGTTCCGTCGTTATCGGTATCAACAGTTTCAGTAGCATCAAGTGAAAAAGCATCATTGCTATCTAAAACACCATCACCGTCATCATCGCTGTCAGCATTATCACCGGTTCCATCGTTATCGGTATCGACTGATTCGGATGCATCTAGT
>MDSV01091757.1_pt1 | contig 14232 bp, 12 predicted proteins | sample 810851 | NCBI WGS metagenome assembly MDSV01 (sample SAMN05326640, study PRJNA326480) | marine metagenome | isolation source: seawater | place: Atlantic Ocean: North East | collected 2012 | reverse complement strand
TCGCGCCTACCCGCGACTCGTTAGCACTGCACGATGGCGGCCATGGCTACCTGCACCCAGGCCTTCGCCGGTCTGCGCCTGAAGGCCTCGGCCAAGGCGTCGCCCGCGAAGCTCTCCGCGAAGACCACCCTCGGCGCCAAGCCTGTCGCACGCGCGGTGGTCATGTCTCGCGCCACCAGAGCGCACCGCCTGACGGTCCGCGCGGCGGACGACGAGGCTGCGCCGGCGAACGACGATGCTGCGCCGGCCTCCGCGTCCGTGGAGGAGGGTGATGCTCCCGCTCCTCGTGGTGCGTGCCGATCCGACCGCCCCTCTCTGCGCGCGCCATTACCGGCGCAGCGCGCGTTTCCGGGATAAAGCGTCGACGACGCGTGGCGCCGACCGCATCTGCGATTTTTCTCGCCACCCGCGCCCGCGCGCGGTGGCCAGGGCGCGCGCCGGAGGCGCATTTCGACTCAGCGTCCGTGATATCGGCCGCCACTTCTCGCGTGGCGACGATGACGGCCCAGACCGACGCTGAGCGTCGCGTCCGGCGCCTCGCGCGCGCGCCGGGCCGCTCGCCATGCCGCGGGGTTTCAGGGCTCTAGGGCTCTGGTGCTCTTATCCAGATGCTCGCGCGCGCTCCGTTTTTCTTTTCGCGCGACGAGGCGATCGATCCGCGCTCGTCTCGAACGACGCGCCGTCGAAGCCCGCCGTCGTCTCTCGTCTCTCCTCTCCCCCATGGCACTTCCGCGGCTGACGGTTTCCTCTCCCTTCTCTCCGTTCCCTCTTCGCCCCTCTCGCGCTCCGCAGCTCGCGGCCGCGGGCGCGGGCGCGGTCGTGGTCGCGGCCGCGGGCGCGACGACGGCGACGGCTTCGAGGAGTCTGTGGTGCAGGTGCAACGCGTGACGAAGGTCACGAAGGGCGGCTCGAACATGAGCTTCCGCGCGACGGTCGTGGTGGGCGACGGCAAGGGCAAGGTTGGCGTCGGGTGCTCCAAGGCGAAGGAGGTGCAGGTGGCCGTGACGAAAGCCGCGGCAGATGCGCGCAAGTGCGCCATCTCGGTGCCCCTCGCGAAGGGCCAGTCCTTCCCGCACCGCGTCACCGTCAAGGGGAACGGCGGCGCGGTGGTGATGCTCCGCCCCGCCGGTCCCGGCACGGGCGTCATCGCGGGCGGCTCCTGCCGCACCGTCCTCGAGCTCGCGGGGTACAAGAACGTCTTCGCCAAGCAGCTCGGCTCCTCCTCGCCGCTCAACAACGCGCGCGCGGTGGTCAAGGGCCTCGGGGAGATGCGCACGTACAAGCAGGTTGCCAAGGAGCGCGACATGACGGTGGAGGAGCTCTTCAGCGCGTGAGCACGAGCGCGTCCGGCCGGACCGCGTCGCGCGCGCGCGCGCGACGCGGGTGGAACACCTAGCGTGTACATAATCGACACCCACCATTCATTCACTACCGAGGCGTGACTATTCGGCGCGCGGTTTCCGTTTTCGCCGCGCGTCTCGACTCTCATTGCGAAGGAGGTTTTACTTCTTCGCCTTTTTCTTCGGCTCGGCGCCGTCGCCGTCGCCGTCGCCGTCGCTGTCGCCGTCGCCCGCGGGCTCGCCGTCCCCGTCGCGCTTCCGGTCCTCGGGCGCGCGCGCGTCGCCGCCCGCCCCCGCCTGCGTCTCCGCCTCCGCGGCGCCTCCGAGACCGTCCGCCGAGTCGTCCTCGGGGGGGATCCAGACGCCGCTGAGCACGAAGCCGCCGGCGCCGGCGCCGGTGGTCATGGTGGGGTGCGTGCGCCCCGGCAGCACCTGGTGCTTGCGCAGCCACGGCTCGGTGAGCGCCAGGTTCACGGCCAGCCGGTCGCGCCGCAGCGCGTGCAGCGCGTCCGCGAGCGGCTGCGAGAACGGGCACCACACCGCGAACGGCGCGCTCGGCGCGCACAGCGGGAGACACCGGCGCAGCGCGTCGACGGGTTCGAGCGCGGGCGACGCTACGAGCAACGACGAGAAGCCCTCCGAGGGACGCGCGAGGTGGGCGAGTGCGCTGGGCGACGCTTGCGCGATGCGCTTGGGACGCCACCCCTCCGCGCGCTCTTTCGGAATCTGCAGATTCGCGGTCTGTTCCCCCTCAGCCTCCATCTTGGCCCGTTTCGCGTCGAGCGCCTCTTCTCGCGCCGCCGCGATGGCCTCCTCCTCCGCCGCCGCCGCCGCGGCGACGTCCTCGCCCCGCTTCCAGCGCACGCGCGCGTCCAGCAGCGCCGTCAGCGGCGCGGTGACCACGCAGTCCCGCGCGGCGGCCGAGAGGTTCATGAGCTTGGTGATGTCCAGCGAGTTGCAGTGCGGCCCGGTGTGCCCCGCGCAGACCCGGCCAGAGGTGCCCGAGGCGCCGACGCGCTCCGCCGCCGCCGCCACCACCAGCCCTCCGCAGGACTCAACCACCAGCGGCTGCGCGTTGGCACCGAGGTTCGCGTGCAGCAAGAGCAGCCCCAGCGCGTCGTACCGCATCCAGTTCGTCGTCGCCGGCTGCTTGTAGAAGTACGCCTCGCAGATGGCCCGCGCGGAAGGCTGCCTGGCCCGCACGCGGGTCAGGTGCTTGAGCATCTTCTTCTTGACGTACTTCTCCTGCGCGAAGGCGGTTTTGTCGGAAAACGTCGCGCTGTTCTCGCACAGCTTCTGCACGAGCTCGTCCCCGGTGACGCCCTGCTTCTTCAGGCGCGCGATGTCGTCGTGGCTCAGACCCTGCGCGGAGGCGTCCTTGCGGTCGAAGATCTCCTTGTTCGAGCGGTGGTCGTCCTCAGGCTTCGCGGCGTGCCACTCGCCGATGGGGTCGCGCTCGGCGGGGTACAAGATCCCATCCTGGTTCACCTCGTAGCACGACCCGAAGGGTTGCCCGAGCAGAGGGTCCAGGCTCACCTCGCGGTGCTTGCCGATGCACGCGGTTCTGCAAAGAACGCGCGGAGCGGAGAAGGCCGTCGGCAAGAAGAGAGCGTCAGTCGCGTGGGAGAGAGACGCGTGAAACGCCGCGTCGTCGTCGTGGGAAGCGACGCGAGCGGGGAGCGCTTCGCGTTTCGCGGGCGGCGGCGGCGGCGACGCGACGCGCCGCGCTCTCGCGGTTCCCGTTGGAGACGTGCCGTCGAGACGATCGCGCGGGGACGCACTGTCCGCGTTTCATGTTAATGAACGCCCACTTCTCGCCATTCATCTCGAGCAAGACCACGTCCCCGGGGGCCATCTTGGGGACCTCCAGGGGGGGGCCCAGAGGCGGCGGTGGCGCCCCGGGCAGACCGCCGAGCTCGGAAACATCCGACTCGGCCGAGGTCATCCAGGTGCTCTCCTGCGCGCGGCAGCGACGGCCGGGGATCGGACGACGACGATGCGACGATACGACGATGCGCACGCGTCCGCGCGACGATGAGTGCGCGGACGAGCCCACACGAGACGCGTCGTCGTCGTCAGTTCCCGCGAGCACCTTCTTCGATGACGTTCACGAAAATGACGGGAAAGCACTGGCAGGGCGCATCGATTTTGCTCGGAAGCGACGGCACTCTTTCCCGCGCGCGCGCCCGTGGCGCGCGCCTTCGCGAAGCGATGGGAGGACGCAAGCGGTGCTCGCACGGGAGGCGGAAAGACAGCTGTGTGGACTGCAACCTCTGCCCTCACGGCAAGCACAAAAGCTACTGCGCGGACTGCAACGCTTGTCCGCATGGCAAGCTGAAACGCAACTGCGGGGACTGCAACCCCTGCCCACATGGCAAGCTGAAAAGCAACTGCGCGGACTGCAACCCCTGCCCGCATGGCAAGCTGAAACGCAACTGCGCGAACTGCAACCCTTGCCCGCATGGCAAGCTGAAAAACAACTGCGCGAACTGCAACCCCTGCCCGCGTGGCAAGCTGAAATACCACTGCGCGGCTTGTAAAGCCGCTCGCGCGGGTAAGCCCACTCCGCCTCGGAAGCGTAAACGCGAGCCCGAGATCAAGCAAGAACCAGAGCTCAAGCAGGAGCCATTCACTCACCACGACTCCCTTGGCATCGGCGAGTAGAAGGCGAGCGCCGATGACCGGAAAGACTTTCCATCAGTCGTACATACTAGACTAGCTTTACGGTATGAGACTCGTATCGCGAAAACGCGCCGCCGCCGCTATCGCTCATCCTCGAACGCCGCGGGTGTCCCTTCGAACGCCAGCGCTCTCAACGCGCGCTCGAACAGGTCGGCGCGCGTGTTGTGCACGCTGTGCCCCGCGCCGGGGAACACGCAATCGTGCACGGCCCCTTCCTCGAACCGCGCCTTGATCCACTCGACGCCGCCGGCGACGCCCGGCGCCGCCGCCGCGCACGACTCGCCGCAATCCTCCGGCGCGCGCCAGAGGTGCACGGCCGGCCGCGCGCGTGCGGGCATGGACGCGATTTCCGCGAGCGCAGACTGCATGTCTCCCGACGCCAAAATGCGGTCGAACGCCAGGCAAAACCCGAGCGGATGCACCAGGGAGACGGCGCGCCCGGCGCTCGTCGCGAACAGACGTCCGCGCGCGACGTACCCGACCACGCTTTCCTTTGAAAAAGTAAACGCGCCGGCGGCGCCGAGTAACGACGCCTTCATCGCCTCCACACTCGCCGCGTTCGGTTCGAACGCACGCGCGCGGTCGTAGTCGAACCCGCTCTCGCCGAACGCCTCGCCGAAATGCGCCGAGCCCTCGAACACGCGCGCGTCCATGTCCTCCGCCACCAGGTGGCGCGCGCCGAGTCCCGGGAAATCCGCGCACACGCGCGCGGCGACGCGCGCGCCCATCGAGTGCCCGACGAGAACGACGTTCCTCCCGGCCGCGCGGGTGGGTCCCGCGTGCGCCTCGACGCACGCGGCGACGTCCGCGGCGAGCGCGGCGGGTGTGAAGGCGCTTTCGTCCCCCACCGGGGTGCGGCCGTGCCCGCGCAGATCCACCGTTAAGAAGGCGGGCGCGGGCGCGTCGGCGGAGGCGAACCGCGCGACGAGATCGTCCCACGTCCCGCCGTGGCTCTCCAGGCCGTGCACCAAGACGACCAGAGGCATCGCGCCGTCGTCGGCTTTCGCGCCGTTCGCGCCACGACCGACGCGCCCGGGCGTGAACGTCGAGCGCAGCGGCGCGGGGGTCGGTCTCGGTCGGCCGGCCGAGTCTTCGACGCGTGGTTTCGGCCTGGACACGCCCATCGCGTCGTCAAGGCCGCCGAAGAACGACAGGCCGCCGAACAGAGAGAAGGGCTCGCGTTCGCGCGTAGGCGCCGGGACCGCGGTGGCCTCGTTCGCGGAAGTCGGCGCGGGAGCGGGCGCAGCGGGCTTCACGGGCACGCCGAGCGCGCCGTCGAGGCCGCCCCACATGGCGACGGAGAGGAACGTCGCGCGCGTCTCTGTCTGTCGGAGTCGTCGAAAGGCCGCCCGGAAAGTGGCGAAAGGACGCGTCGAAAATCCTCGGCTCGCGCGAGAACCGAGAAAAGCAGAAGCACAAGTGGGCATGGGTGCCGTTACAAACCGACGCGCGCGCTGCATCGGGGGATGGCGCCAGCGGGGGATGCCGGGGCGCCGTTCCGCCTGGTGGCCCGCGCGGACCTTGATGTGCTCGTGGGGGGGTTCCAGCCGCGAGGCGAGCGCGCTCCGGGACGCGCGCCCAGGCACCCGGTGACCGCCACCGCCCTCCTCTTCGACCCGGGGGGCGAGACGTTACACGTGGCATGCGCGGGAGCCGAGGTGTGCGTCGCGCACTGCCGCATCGCGCAGGGCACCACGCCCTCCGGCGACGTGCGCGCGCGCTTCGTCGTGGACGATGTCACGCCGTCGCCGCGCCCGCCGGCGCCGCCGTCCGAGGCGGCGCCCCCCCGGCCGGAGTCTCCCCCGCCGCGCGGCCAAGTCGTTGACCGCACGATCCGCGAGCTGTGCGCGATTCCGTCGCGGCGGTGCGTCGCCGCGCGCGCCGACGCGGGCGTCGAGGTGCACTACTACGACGACCGGTGCTCTTCCGTTTCCCGCGCGGCGAGCCGCGCGCGGGTGTTCGTCATCCCCGGCACCGCGGGCGCCGCCGCCATCGCGTCGGATCGAGCCTACGGAAACGCGAGCGCGAGCCGCGTCGCCGTGGCGAGCCCCGGGGGAAGAAAACGCGTCGTCGTGTACGACGTGCCTCCTTTTCCGCGCCTTTCCCGCGCGTCCGCGACGGACGGTTCGCGGTCGCCGAAACGAGCATCATCGCGCGTCGTGTTCGACGTCGCCGCGGACATCGCGCTCGGTCTCGCGCACCCCGCGCGCGCGATGGCCTGGCTCGGCGCGACGCTGGTGATCGGCACGCCGCGCGGCGCCGTGGCGGTGCGCGTCGCCGACGGGTCGGCGAAGCCCGTCGCCGGCGCGCGGAAAAGAACCGAATTTTCGCGGCGCGACGAAAACGAAACCCCGCGCGACGGATGTTCCCGCCGCGCCCGATCGCGCGCCTCGTCGCGCGCCGCGCTCGCCGCGCTCGCGCCCCGGCGGCCGAGCCCGGACGGGGCGAGCTACGACACGATGTTCGGGTCGAGCGCGCGAAGGCAGAAGGACGGCGCGCGTCCGCGCGAGGCGGACCCGCCCGCGGCGCCCGCGCTGGCCGTCGCGTCGGACGGCGGAGACGGCGGAGACGTCTCCCTCGTGTCGCGCGCCCCGGACGGAACACTGATGAGAGTGTGGCTTAAAGGCGGCGATACGAGAGGCGATGCACAGATGTTCTGTGATGACGGCGACGAACACGACGACGACGCGATGGTGTACGACGATGACGACGACGACGACGGTCACGTGGACGCGTCCGTGACGGACTCGAAAGTCCTCGCGCGCGTCCCCGCCGCGCTGGATCTCGGAGACGCGCGTCTCGCGCGTTCGGAACCGGCGGACGTGACGTGCGCGCATCCGTTCGCCGTCGCCGCGCCGCGCGGCGGCGGTGGAGGCGCCAGCGCCGTCGACCTCACCGGCCTCGCGCCGGGGGACACCCACGCGCTGACGCTCGGGATGTCCGGCGACGGCGCGCGCGAGGACGCCGGTCGCGCGAACGCGCGTCTGCTGATCGCCGGCGCCCCCGGGGGCGCGGCGCTCGGGAGAGGCGACGACGGAAACGACGAAAACGAGGGCGCGTCGTTTTCGTTTTCGTTTTCGTGCCCGGCGTCCGCCAGCGCGCTTCTCGCCGCGCGCGGCGGCGTGCTCGAGCTCCATCGCGCGCGGTCCACGCGCGAGCGCGTCGTGGCCCTCGCGGTCGCGGGCCGCCTCGAGGAGGCCGTCGCGCTCGCGGACGCGCGCGGCGGGGACGTCCCGTCGGGAGCGACGCCGTCGGGAGCGACGCCGTCGGGAGCGACGCCTTCGTCCTCCGCGTTCGCCGTCGCGACGCGCGCCGAGTGCGGCTTCCTCGCCGCGGCGCGCCTGGACTTCGCGCTCGCCGCGTCGCTGTGGCGCTCCGCGGGCGAGGCCGTGTCCCTCTCCGAGCTCCTGCCGTACTTCCCGCGCCAGGGCGGGTCGAAGACGGCGTTCCGGGGGGGCGTCGAGGCGAGCGCCGTCGGCGCGGGCGCCGAGAACGACGCGAAACGCTTCGTCTCGCGCCTCGGCGCGCGCGAAATCGTCGCGGCGCGTTGGCGTCCTGGCGCGCCGCTCCTCGCCGACCTGGAAACGGTGGTCGCCGCGCACGAATCGCGCCCCACCCCGCGCGAGGTCGAGCGCCTGTGCCGGGGCGCCAAGAAACGGTTCGTCGCGCTCTTCGCGGCGCGCCCCGCGCGCGACGGCGACCCGCGCAAGCGCCGGCTGGACACCCTCACGCTGCGCCTCTGGGCGGAGACGGGCGACGCCGCCAACCTGGAGCGCGCGCTGCGCGGAGAAGAGACGGCGGAGACGACCGCGAACGGGGGGGGGTCCGGTCGCGACGTCGACGTCTCCGTGCTCGGTCCCGCGCTCACGGCGAGCGGGAGGCACTTCGCGCGCGCCGTCGCGCACTGGCGCCTGGAGGGAAACGACGACGCCGCCTTTGACACGTACGCCGCACTGGCGAAAGGCGCGCTCGTCGAGGCGCCCGTCGAGGCTTCGCCTCCCCTCCCCAAGGGACCCGAAAATGAAAACGGGGGTGATGAGGGGCCTCAGGGGCATCAGGGTTCCGCCGCCGCGCCCTCCCGCGCCGCGCGACGCGCCGCGCGGCTCGCCGCGCGCCTGCTCCGCGAGCGGTGCCGCGAGGACCTGCGCGGCGGCGCGCGGCCGGACGACGAGGCCGCGGCGCGGTGGACTCGGAGGCACATCGGCTGGATCCTGCGGGAGGCGCCGGAGGAGGGCGTCGCCGCGCTGGCGACGCCGCGCGTCGCTCGCGCGATCGACTTCCAGTTCGTCGCGGAGGCGTGCGTCTCCGCGAACGCGACGCGCGCCACGCGCGCGCGCGTGCTGCTGGACCGCGTTCGGCCGTTCGCGCCCGACCGCGCGAACGGCGACGCGCACACCGCAGCGGCTGTGGCGCTGTGGGAGGCGGCGGAGGAGGAGACGCTCCGCGCGGAAACCGGGGCGTCGACAGACGCCGCGGACCGAAAAAGTTGGTTTGACGCGGCTCGTTTTCTGGCGTTTCTGCGTCAGGAACCCCGACGCGTGGACGCGCGCGCGGCGCTCGCGGCGCTCGACCCGAACGCCGTCACGAGCTCGAGCGTGCGCGGCGCGCTGGCGCTGGGTCTCGTGACGGGCGTGCGCGTGGCGCCGCCGGCAATCCCGAAGGCGCTGGCGCGGCACGCGGCGGCGCTGGCCGAGCTCCGCGCGGCGGCGGGCGACCACGTCGCCGCGTACCGTCTGCTCGCGGAGGTGGCCGGCGACGCGGCCGCCGCGGACGCGCACGTGGCGCGGTTCGGGGATGACGCGCGACGCGCGCGCGACAGAGTGCTGGAGCTCGCGAACAGGCCGCCGCGCGGCGAGGACCCGAAGCCGCGCTTCTCGCTCAGGGGGAAGTTTTAGGTTTACGAGGCGCGCGGAGGATTTAGGATTTACTGTTAGGATACATAATAGCTAGCTACATACCGGTACTGTACCAAGCGTTCGTCGTGTTATATAAACACAATCAAAGGGCTCTGTACGTCGCGAGCACGTCCTCCACCCTCCCGAACGCCTGCTCGAACTCGGCGTCCCCCACGCCGTGCTCGGCGTACTGGTGCGCGTACGCGCCTGCGGCGCGCATCTGGTAGGAGCGCGCCAGCATGCGCCCGATGGGCGGGCACGGCGTCTGGCAGTTGCTCAGCAGCGTGCACGACATCTCCTTCCCGTCGAAGCGCGCCGGGCTCCACTGCACCGCGCACGGGCTCGGCGCCCAGCGCGGGTACAGCGCGGGGTCGCTCACCGCGGACGCGTCCGCGGCGTCCGACCCCGAGCCCCGCAGAAACAGCGACGCCGCCAGGCACTTGGTGTGTCTTTTGTGCCCGACCCCCGGCGCGTTGGGGTCGAGGCCCCAGTCGAGCCCCTCCTCCAGCGTCGCGCCCGACAGGAGCATCTGCCTGGTGCGCTTTAGGAGCGAGGGCCACGTGAACGTGGTGAAGTCGACGGAGGCGTCCGGCATCACCGGCGCCTGCCGCAGCGAGAGCAGACGCGCGGACGGGTGCTGGCACACGTCGCGCGTCAGGTCGTGGAGCAGGTGCGAGCGTCGGAAGACGTTTTCGCGCGCGTCCCCCCCGCGCACGCTGGGCAGCAGAACGCCCGCCATCTGCTTCGCCGCGACCGCGTTCATGTCGTCGAACGTCGGGCGCTCGATGCCCAGCTGCTTGACGCACGTCAGACGCAGCTGGTCGTTCTGCGCGACGACGACGCCGTCGCTGGCGTCCAGAAGCGCGCTCAGCGTGAGCAAAGTGTTGTACGACTGCACGATCACCTCCCCGCTTTCGTGCGGCCAGACGCAGTGGTTGAGCAAAGCGGCGTGCGCGTAGTCGTCCCGCAGCGCCTCGGCGACGTACGCGCCGAGGCCCGCGCCCGTGCCCCCGGCCATGCTCTGCAGCAGCAAGAACCCGCCGAAGTGGTCGCACGCCTCGGTTTCGCGGCGCACGAGTTCGAGCGCCGTCTCACGCGTCTGCGCGCCGTACGTGTTGTACCCGCGCGCCCAGTTGTTCCCCGAGCCGGACTGGAACGCCAGAGTGCGCGCGCTGTCGTAGCGCCAGGAACCGGAGCGCTTCGCGCGCCGCAGCGACGCCTGCACCACCTTGGGCTCCATGTCGATCAGCACCGCCCGCGCGACGGGCGTGGCGCCGCGCGACGCCGCGGCGTTCTCGGGAGCCTCGTTCTCGGACGCGCCGCGGCGTCGCGCCTGCGGCGTTCGGAAGAACGCCTCGTGGATCTCATCGCGCGTCGACGCGGAGGACGCGTCCGCCTCGCGCGCGAGCGTGGAGAAGAGCTCGGCGCCCACCTGGGGAGCCGGGGGTGCGGGGACGGGCGGGGCGGGTCAGAGCGGCCGAGACGTTTTCCCGGACGGGTGCCTACGCGGCGGGATCCGGGGAGGGGGTCGCGTGGAGAGCCGGGGGGGGTGAGACGCGGCGCGTACCTGGTTGCCGCACTGCCCGAGCTGTACGGTCACCACCGACCCCGGCATCGCGCGTCTCGTCCGCCGTCCCGAACGGGGGGCAACCCCGCGCGCGAGCGAAGTGGGAGATTCAAACGCACCGTGCAGTTTGGGAGTCAACCGGAAGTCCGCGGGGCCGCGGGTGAAAAACGACGATTTGCGTCGCGTCGTCTTCACTCGCCGCCGCCCTCGGCATGGCCACCATGCCTGATAAAGAGTGGTGCGACGCCTCCTGCGGCGCGTGCGTCGGCCAGGGCTCGAGACCCGGCGCGGATGGCTTCGTGGCGTGCTCGGACTGCGAGGGCACCGGCAAGATCGCGACCCGGGGAGGCTGTTGCGCTCGAGGGGAGGATCACCACCACGGGGACGCGCGCGCGTTCGGCGCCGGAGAGAAGGCGTGCGACGAGCGCGTCACGCTGGAAGAGATGATGGCGGAGCTTGACCTGGAGAACGCGCGCGGCGAGCCCGTCGCCGCGGCCGAGGCGTTCGAAAACAAGGTGGTCGGCCTGTACTTCACCGGAAGGCACTGCCCGGCGTGCGTGCGATTTTCTCCCGTGCTGGCGGCGTTCTCGGCGGAGGAGCGCGCGGGGTACGTCACCGTGGTGGTCTCCGGCGACGGCTCCGCGGACGCCGCGGACGCCGGGTTCGAGGGGATCGCGCGGGGGGTCCCTGCTGCCGCCGCCGGGGATGGAACCGACTCCCTCAGCCCGACGCTCCGCGTGCCTTTCGACTCGCCGCACAGGCGGGCGTTGCTCCGCGCGTTCCGCGTGTTGGCCATCCCCGCGCTGCACGTCTGGCACCCGGCGGCGCAGAAGAGCGTCACCGCGTGGGGCCACACCGCGATTTCCTTCAACCGGAGCCGATGCGTCGCGCAGTGGCACATGGGTCAGGCGGGGTGGGAGGTGGGCGTCTTTGACTGGCTCAACCCCCTTCCCCAGTGCGTCAGCCTGGCGAGTTTTGCGCCGCCGAGCGAAACCGAGCGCCGATTGATGAGCGACGGAAACGCGCAGAGCAACGGAAAAGAGACGACGACGACGGCGCCCGAGGCGGTGCGGTGATGACTGAAGCGTCTGAACACGTGACTACACCGAGACGACGTAGTGAAGTGTTGCATATATATGTACTATATCATCACGAACTATAATAAACCCCACTCTATACTTCGTCATCACGTTTGGTACGAGCCCGGCGCGTCCGCGCGCGGCGGGTTGGCGCGCGTCGGCGATCCGTCGATTTGCCGCAACGCCTCGTACGTGCCCACCGCCGCGGAAACCGCCAAGTTGAGACTTCGCACGTGCTGTTCGTCGATGGGGATGCGGCGCACGCCCCCGGACGCCGCGCACGCGTCGTGCGCCTCGTCCGGTAATCCCGTGGTCTCCGCGCCGAACAACAGCCAGTCGCCTTTCTCGTACGCGCCCTCCTCGGCGTGCGGCCGCGCGCCGAACTTGCTGAACGCGACGAGACGGCCCGGCGACCCCAGATGGTCTTTCCAGTACGCGTGAAACGCCGGCCAGTCGTCGTGCACCTTCACGCACACGCTGTTCCAGTAGTCCAGGCCCGCGCGCTTCAGCTGCGAGTCCTCCAGCGTGAACCCGAGCGGGCCGACCAAGTGCAGGGGCACGCGCGTCGCCGCGCACGTCCGCGCGATGGTGCCCGTGTTGCCGGGGATCTGTGGACTCACCAAAACCACCGCCAGGTCCCGGCGCTGGTGTTCGTCCGCCAACTCGACTGCGTCCGCGGGCTGCGCCGCGGCGCACGCGGACCTGAACCCGGGGGGCGGGGGGACGCGCCGCGCGCGTCGCAGCCGGGACGTTGCGCCACCCGCGCGCGCGAGCTGGGGGAGCATGGTTCGCTGCCGCGCCGCGAACATGGCCGAGGCAAAGTGCGCGCCACGAGCGCCCGCCGACAGCTTTTGGCGATGCCAAACACCGCGACGTGCCGCGCGCCAATCCGACGATGTGACGTACGTTTGAAAAGGCCGACGCCGGGCGCGACGAGCACTTCACCCCGCGCGCCCGGCGATCGATTCCCGGAGCCGCGATCATGAAGCTCGACTTTTCCGTGCTGGACGCGCCCGTGCGCGCGGCGGACAAGCTCGAGGCGGAGTGGTGCGTGCCCGTCGCCCCGCGAGCCCCAGATCGTTCTTTTTCGACGCGCGCAGCACTGACAGCGTCAGATCTGGTACCTCGCGTCGGTGCCACCGCTCGCCCGAATCCGCCGCCGCAGCTGACCTCCGTTCCCATCCGCGCCCCACCCATCAGCGCCTCCGAGGTCACGTCGGACGTGCACGCGCAGAACTTCAAGCTCCCGCTCGTCGACGACGTGCGTCCCCTCTCTCGTCAGCTCCTTACGGTTTCCCCGAAGCGGTTTTAGGTATTCGCGTTTTCAGCGATTGACGTTTTCCCGATTGTCGACATCCCCCCCAGTACGACGATTTCCAGCGCGAGGTGGTGGACTACGTCAAGCCCAACCACGGGACAACGACGCTGGGGTTCATCTTCGAGCACGGCGTGGTGATCGCGGTGGACTCGCGCGCGTCGCAGGGTCCGTACATCTCCTCGCAGACGGTGAAGAAGGTGATCGAGATCAACCCGCACTTGCTGGGCACGATGGCCGGCGGCGCCGCGGACTGCCAGTTCTGGCAGCGCAACCTGGGCATCCAGTGCCGGCTGCACGAGCTCGAGAACGGGAAGCGCATCTCCGTGTCGGGCGCGTCCAAGCTCTTGTCAAACACGTTGTACGGCTACCGCGGACAGGGCCTCTCCATGGGCACGATGGTCGCGGGCTGGGACCTGAACGGCCCCGGTCTGTACTACGTGGACTCCGACGGCACGCGGCTGAAGGGCAAGCGCTTCAGCGTGGGGTCCGGGTCCCTGTTCGCGTACGGCGTCCTGGACCAGGGGTACAAGTGGGACCTCTCCGTGGAGGAGGCGTGCGAGCTCGGGCGGCGGGCCATCTACCACGCCACGTTCCGAGACGCCTTCTCCGGCGGCACCATCTCGGTGTACCACGTCTCGGAGAAGGGCTGGACCAAGATGTCCGGCACGGACGTCGGCGAGCTGCACTTCGAGTACTACCCCGCCGAGCCCGTCGGGGAGGGGGGGGAGAAAGCGCAGGAGGGAGACGCCATGGAGACGTGACAGAAGACTGTCTTGGGCGCTGCGGGTAAAAACACGCGGCTTCCGCGGCGACGAACCGCCAACGAGCTGCGCGCGCGCTTTGTTTTGTCGCGGGAAAAAAACCCGCTTCGTATCAAAAGACGACTCGCGAGTGATGAAAAAATGACCGAACGGCTACGACCGCCGCCGCGCCCGTTTCGGATTGGGGGCTTCGCCCTCCTCCAGCTCGCCCTCTTCGCGTCGTGCCGAGTCTTTTTCTTCCGGCGCGAACGCCGCCGCGAAGGCGGCTCTCGCCTCGGCTTCGTACGCGTCGCGATCCGCGTCGTCCTCGGCGAACGCGTACCCGTACTCGTCGTCGCGCGCGCCGTCCGCGGGTCGGTCGCACATCTCCCGCCACTCCGGCTCGCGCGAGAGCTTCCTGGAAACCTCCTCCCAGGTCCAGTCCGGACGCACGACGCGCCGCCGCAGCGAGGACTCCAGAAGCGAGGCGAACGCCTCCGCCGCGCGGCGCCGCCGGCGGCGGCGCGTCGCTTCTTCGCGCGCCGCCACCGCCGCCGCGTCCGAACACGCGCGGCGCGCGCGCGCGCGGACGTCGGACGCCTCGCCGCCTC
>MDSV01150574.1_pt1 | contig 14233 bp, 7 predicted proteins | sample 810851 | NCBI WGS metagenome assembly MDSV01 (sample SAMN05326640, study PRJNA326480) | marine metagenome | isolation source: seawater | place: Atlantic Ocean: North East | collected 2012 | reverse complement strand
CGGGGGCGCGGCCCGGAGGCGCGGGGGGCTCGCCGCCGGGCGCAAACGACGCCTGGACGCGCCTGCGCTTCGACGGCGGCGCGGGCGTCGCGAAGAACGGCGTCGGCCTGGTGGACGAGGACGAGGCCACGGAGACTGGCGTCTCACGGCGTCGCGATGACGCGACGCGAACCGCGGCCGCGCGCGGAGACGACCCGGAGGCGACGCGACCGGCGCGGCGAAAAAGAGACGCCGCGCTCCATCGGCGCGTCGCGGCGCGCGCCGCGGCGTCGCCGTTCGGGCGCGTCGCCCGAGCGGGCGCGCCTCCCGCGCCTCGGCTCGCGCGCGGCGTCTCCGGGACGCCGAGGAGCCTCGTCGGGCTCGGCGCGCGGCAGAGCGGCGCGCACAAAGGTGCCCGCGGGCAATGGGCGCCCCCCCCCGCGTTCGGGGCGGCGCGAGCGTCGGGAACGGCGACGAAGAAATCGGCGGCTTTTTTGTCGGAAGGCGACCACGCGCTTTTGGCGCCGGCGGCGAAGAGCCCGCGGCGCTCGCCTCGCCCGCGCGCGGAGACGTCGCGCGACGCGGAGGTGGTGGCGATGGACGCCAGCGGCGCGCTCCTCGCCGGCGTCTCGCCGGTGGCGAGTCAGAGGGCCGCGAGGTCGAGCGCGAGTCGACGCGCGCCGGCGTCTCTGTTCGCGGGGACGACGCCGGCGAGCGAAGACAAAGGCGCTCCGGCGAAGCGCGCCACGCGCTCGTCGTCGCGGCTTCGCGGAGGCGAGTAGATTTTTTTTTATGGCATCAGACGGTCGTCGCGTCGCGGCCGTCGCGTTTTCGACGAGACTCGAGTGCAACACACACACACCACCACTCTCCGCCCGCCTGTCTCGTCCTCGTCAAACGCTGTGGCGGCGTCGTCGTCCCGCACCCAGTCGTGGGCGCGTCACTTTTTCGTCTTGACGAAGTCGATGACGCTGGGCGCTTTGCTGCCGAACATGTCGTACACGGCGACTTGCCTGTCGATGAGCGCACGCTCCGCCTTGGCCTTGGCGATCGCCGCCGCCGCCTCCTCGCCCGCCAAGCCCGCGTTCTTGTGGAACTCCTCGCGCACTTTTCGTCGCACGTACCTGGTTTCGGGGTTACGGGCCGGGGGTTCGGTCAGCGGCGGTTAGGGTTGATGGACGGGTCCGACGTCCACGTCGACGCTCGCGGCGAAATCGGGGCGGTGGCGGATCGCGACGCGGGCCTCGACGCACTCTCGGACGTTGTAGTTGGTGAACCTGCGCGCGCTCTTCTGCATCGCGCGGTACAAGCCGACAACCTCCGCGGCGGCCATGCTCGCTCTCGACCCGACCCTTGCTCTGCGCGGTCGCGAGTGGTGCGAGGGCGGATCGATCTCAGAAACGCGAATTTGTGACTGTGCCTTTTTGGCGGAAGCGCGCGAAGGGCTTTTATCGTTTTATGCTCGTAAAAGCTTGTCGACGAAACGCGCCGAAACGCGAACCCGTCGCGGTCGTACTCAGCTACGCTTTACGTACTAAAGAACATTCGAGTATCGGCACATGATGCCCGCGCACGGAAAGGACATCTACGTATTCACACGTCAACAGAGAACCTCGCGCGTCGCTAAGAGGTTCCGCGACACCTACGACCGATCATAGTCGTCGTCCTTCCCGATCTTCCCGAGGCGCACCGACCCGAGCGCGCCGACGCGCCCCTCGGATTCGAAAAACGCAGACACGAACTTCGCCGTCTCCTCAGCGAAGTCCTCCTGCGGCATGTGGCCCACCTTGCGCATCACGTCGAAGGACGCGCGCACATCCTCGCACCACTTGTACATGGGCGCGTCCCCGAGGTACTTGTCCGCGCTGCCCCACACGACGCGCACCTTTTGCGCGCCGCGGCCGCCTTTAGAGAAGGCGGCCGTCACCGCGCTCATCGCGTCTTTCAAGGGGGTCGCCGTCGCGGTGGCTTCGAAGGCGTCGCGCGCGGCGGCGGCGTCGGCGCCGCCGTAGGGCTCCTCGTACGCCTCCATGCGCTCCGGTGGGATGGCGAACTCGTTGCCGAAGTACGCCAGCTTGGCCACGTCCGCGTTGGCGCCCTTGCCCATCCCGAACGGGCGGCCGAACACGGCCAGCGGGTCCGGGAGCTTGTGTCCGTTCCCGAGCGGCGCGTTGAGGACGCACACGCGGCGCACGCGCTCCGGGTTGGCGGCGGCGAACAACAGCGCGGCTTGGCTGGTGAAGAAGCCGGAGACGACGAGATCGATCGACGATTCGTCCGAATCAGAGCTCGCACCGTCCAGCGCGTCCAGAAACGCGCCGAGCGCGTTCCGGTACGCGGACAAGTCGTACGCGAAGCTCGCGGGCGGAGGCTTGCTGGTGCCTCCGTGGCCGGGCATGTCGGGCGCGACGCAGACGTACCCCTGGGTCTGCAGCTCACGCATGAGCTTGGAGTAGGTGAAAGCCAGCAGACCGGCGCCGTGCACGAGCACCACCTTGTGGGGCTTGGCCTCCACGCCCTCCTCGGGGACGCCAAGGCGGTACGACCACTCGAGGCCGCCCGCGGAGATGGTCTCCGTCGACTGCGACAGAGTCTGGACCATCTGGCCGGTAGCGCCGTCGAACACCTCGTCGTAAGTCGCTCCGGCGGCGCGGACGGGCGCCGAGCGCGCGGCGCGGCGCGGCGCGCGCGCGCGCGCGCGGAGGGCCGCGTCGGCGGGGACCAGGGACGCGGCGGAAGCGAGGGAAGACGCCATCGTGCGGTACGCGAAGAAGTGGCCGGCAGGACACGTGGCAGCCGAAGATAACGGAGCGGCGTGCGCGGGTCATTGATGACTCGCACAGTCGCATTCACGACGTTTTCGCTTTTCACGCGTCTTCCGAGGCGATCGCACCGCACAGCCAGAGGCACGCGGAGGGCCTTCGGTTCCGCTCGAGGCTCTTCTAGCGCCATGGGCGCGTCAAGGAAGAAAGCGACGGTACGCGCCTTCCCACGCCGTCTCCCCTCGGTCGCGCGACCGCGCGCGCGGGCGCGTTCGCGCGCGCATCTTTGCGCGCAGATTTGAAACCGCCCCTTTCCTCGGATCCCGTCTGTTGGCACCCGATCGCGTTCTCGCGCGGGTTCTCATGCGACCGCCCCACGCAACTCCGCTCCTTCCCCTTCTCAGGCGGCGGCGGCGGGCAAGGGCAAGGCGAAAGCCGCGTTCGGCACGCAGGTGGCTGGCACGTCGCGCGCCAACGCCAAGCCGCACCGGCGGCAAGCCGGGCACAAGCCCAAGTCGCGCGAGCAAGTCGCTTTCGCGCGCCAGACGGCCGAACGCCTCGCGTCTGAAAAACGAAAACGAGGAGGAAGAGGCGTCGGCGATGATCCCGCCGGTCCGAGTGGGCGGAGCGGGACGGAAAAAGAAAAGGAAAACGACGATCTGGCGGCGCTCATCGCGACCGACGCGGCGGCGCGTTTGGCGGCGGCGGAGGAGGCGCGCGACGCGCCTCGGCGCGGCGGCCGGGGGTACATCGCCGCGAAAGGCCGAAGGGACGCCTCGGACGCGAGCCTGGCTCGATTGGACCTGGCAGACGAGGAGACCGTGCGCGAGCTGCTCGGGCGCCTGCCCGTCGGGCACCTCAACGAGCGCGCGCGGTTGACGCGAGACCTCGCGGACGAGTATTCGGGGTGGTGGCAGCTGCTGCAGAGCGAGTTCTCCGTCCTGTTGTACGGGTTTGGGTCCAAAAAAGAGCTGCTGGAGGATTTCGCGAGGCGCACGCTCACGGACGGCGGGGTGGTGGTGGTGAATGGGTTTTTCCCTGGGCTCACCGCGAAGCACATCCTGGCCAACGCCGCCGCCGCGGTGAGTTCTCACCGCGATACCGTCGACGCGCTGCACGCGGGGTCCAACGATGCGCTCTTCCAGCGCGTCGCGGCGGCGACTTGCGAGCGGCGGGCGGAGGCTCGGGCTCGACGAGGGGACGCCGGCGGCGGCGATCGTCTCGAGTCGTCGAACCGACCCTCCGCGGAGGGCCGCGCGCGAAGCGAGCCTCGACGGAACGCGAGGCGAACCTCGAGCGCGGGCGCGGCGAACGCGTACGGAGCTGTGCCTCGCGCGGTTGCAACCGCCGAGGGTGATTTCCAACCCGCCAAGCGCCTGTACGTCGTGCTGCACAACATCGACGGCGCGCAGCTCCGGTCGCCCGAGGCGCAGGCTGTGCTCGGGGAGCTCGCCAGCATGCCCCGCGTGCACTTGATCGCGTCCGTGGACCATGTCAACGCGCCCCTGCTCTGGTCCAAGCGCGAAGCCGCGCGCTTCAACTGGGTCTGGCGCCGAGCGACGACGTTTGCGCCGTACGCGACGGAGACGAGCTTCGCGGCGCAGCTGCTCGCCAGCCGGGGCGAGGAGAGGCACGTTCGAGGTGCGGCGAACGTGCTGAAATCGCTCACCTCGAACGCGCGCGACATCTTCCGCGTGCTCGCGGAGTACCAGCTCGTCAACCCGGAGGAAAAGGGCATGGGGTTCCACGCGTTCTACACCGAGTGCCGCTCGCAGTTCCTGGCGACGTCCGAAGTGACGCTGCGGTCGCACCTGACGGAGTTCGTGGACCACGAGCTGACGCGCACGCGCAAGGGCGCGGACGGGGAGGATGTCGTGCACGCGCCGTTCGAGTCGGACGTGCTGGCGCAGCTGCTCAAGGAGATACAGAGCGTCTGAGGGGCGTCCCGAGGGAGAGCGTCTCGAGGGTCTCCAGAGGAAGGCGAGGAGGGGGCGGGGCGTACGGGTATCGTAAAATAGTCAGCCTATGAACAGATTCATCCGCCGCGCGCTTCACGCCGCTTCGCGCCGCGCTCGTCAGTGCGTGTTGAGCCCGTACGCGCCGCAGCCCGGGAGCTTGCGCATGAGCCACCCGATATCCCCGAAATCGTTCGCCGGCCCCATGGCCATGCACAGCGCGCCGAAGAACACGACCGCCCACAGATACGAGGAGATGATGGTCCAGCAGATGAGGAACGAGAACTTGACGAAAAACGTCAAGATGCACAGACCAAGAAACGCGCCGGCGATGATGGTGGTGATGGCGCCGGCGGTGACGGAGATGCCCATCGTGGTGAGCGCGATGCGCGTGCGCGTCTCGCGATCCTTCGCATCGTTCTCTATGTACGCGTTTGCCAGATGCACGCAGTAGTCCACGGAGAAGCCGATGGTGATGACCGCCGCGATGGCCTCCGTCGTGCCGAGGTCCCAGTCCATGATCCCGCCGGCGCCGACGCCGATCACCGTGGTCACGATGCCCGCGATGGTCACCGTGCTGTAGAACGCCAGCACGACGTTGCCGGTGGAGAGGGTCAGGACGAAAAACACGCCGGGGAAGCACACCGCAAGCCCGAGGTACACGTTGTCCATCAGAGACAGGGACGTGACGGACCACAGCCAAAACACGTTGGTGGAAGTCTCTTTGGCGCCGGCGAGCTCGGCGGGCGCGTCGGCGTTGACCGAGTCGGTGAACTCGGCCCACTCCTCCTGCGCGCCCTGGAAGTCCAGCGCCGCCTGCGGCATGCGGATCGAGGAGGTGGCCTCGATCAGGATGAACTTAGGCGCCGGCGTGGGCGTCTCGGAGCAGTCGTCGGTGAAGTACCCGACGTGCGAGGGGTACCGCACCTTGGTCGCGTCGAGCTTCGAGTAGACGCACAGCTTCTTGTTGAAGTCGTCTCCAGTCACTGGCGCGCTCGTCGGGTGCGCCGCCGCGTAAGACGCGTCCTGCTGCCTGAGCCAGACGTAGAACCCGTCCGTGAGCGCGCCGGTGGCGTCCGTCTCCGCCAGAACGTTGCGGATCGCGCGAAGCGGATCCACCAGCACGTTGCCGTCGCACGCCTTGGCGTCGCACGGCGCCGTCTTGAGCGACTCGTACGTCCGCATCAGCTTCGCCTGTGCGGCGGCGGTGGACGGGTCGAAGGCGGCGTCGTACACGGGGACGCCCAGGTCGCTGGGCAACCACGAGTCCGTGCCTTCGTCGTTCAGACCGATCAGCCCCCAGACGATGTTCACGTCCAGCTCGCTGCCGGCGCCGCCGCCGAGCATCACCTTGGACGTGCCGATGTCCTGGTATTGCTGGAACATGTGCGAGCCCGGGAACCACTGCTCGGGGTCCTTCGGCACCTCCAGGCTGACCCAGCTCGCGACCCCCCCCGCGAAGAGGCCCGCGAACGCCAGCAGGATCGCCCACTTCGCCGGGCCCTTCAGGAACTCGAAGTACGTCACGTAGAAGAACTTTTCCGTGCGGCGCATCTTGGTGATGTCGAACTTGCCCGCCGCGGCGGAGGCGTCCCCGACGCCGGCATCCTTCGCTTCCTCCGGCAGCGTCGCGGCGGGGTCTTCGAACGGCGCGATGGGCAGTAACCCGCAGGTCAACGCTTTGGCGGACTCGACCCACGTTCGGCCCAGCATGTTTCGCGCGTACATCACCGTCAACGGAGGGAGCACGACGGCGTTGATGGAGAAGACGCAGAAGATGACCAGCGCGCTGAAGATGCCGAACGAGCGCAGCGGGATGAGCGGGCTCAGCGCCGTCGCCAGAAACGCGGCGGACGTCGTGAAGGACGTGACGAAGATGGCGTGAATCGCGCGTTTCATCGTGTGCTTGATTCGTTTGGGAAGCGTCGGGGTGATGCCTTTCGACTTAAGCTCGTCCACGCTCTGGTGGAAGGCGTCCATGAACACGAAGACGTCGTCCGCGCCGATGCCGAGCACGACGAAGATGATGAGGAAGTTGATGAACTGGAAAAACGTCACCTGGAAGATGACGCGGAAGAAGAAAAAGGCGGTGAAGATGCTGAACACCGTCATGGCCATGGACACCGCGGAGATGAGGATGGAGCCGGTGTGGAACGCGACGTACCCGCCAACACCGATGAATGACAGCATGGTCCAGCTAAGGTCTTTGTTCGAAAGCACCAGCCACTCGTTCTCCTGCACGGGGAGGGACCACCAGTACATCTTAAAATCGCCATCCGTCGTGCTCGTCGTCGCCGCCGTCTGAAACGCGCTCTCGGAGAAGGTCTCCTTCATCCCGAACCGCTTCTTGAGCGTCTCGGACATTTCGATGATGTACTCGTTGCCCGGCTTGCGCTGCTCCTCGGGCTGCACGCTCGGGTTGGCGTAGCCCTCGAGCGGCAGTCCCAGGAAGTAAAACGACTGCACGAAGTTCGCCTTGAGGTTCACGGCGCTGAATCCGGTGTCGAAGAAAAGCGCCGCCCTCGGGCCGTTATCGGGGTCCGCCATGATGGCGGTCATCACAGCCTGAATACCCGCCTCCGTGTCGACGTACGCGACGCCCGAGATGGGGTCTGTCTTCTCCGTGATCGTGGCCACGGTCTCGTTGTTGGCGTCGCGAACGATGTCGAAGTCGTAGAAAAGCTTGAGGAAAGTACTCGAGGCTTCCGGCGAGCACGTCCCCACGTCGTCCACCTGCGCGACGCAGTAGGTCGCGAACTTGCTGTCGGTGAAATACGTCTTCTCCACCTCCAGAATCTCTTTGATGATCAAGGGCTTCAGCAAGTTACCGTCCCCGCCCTGGCTCTCGTACATGAAGTGCAGGAGCTGGTCGGACTGCCCCACCGATCGCTCGGCGAGCGACGTGAACTTGCTCGTCTCCTCCTGCATTTTGGAGAGCGCGTACGAGCGGCTCACCACCTTGTTCTGGCCGAGCAGCCAATCATAGTTGGTGGTCTCCGTCTGCTCGAACAAGGGGAAGCCCGCGGCGCAAAGCAGGATGATCACGAACCACGCGGAGCAGAAAACCAGCCGGGGACGTTCCACGGACTTGAGCGCGTACCACCCGAAGGGGTCTTTGCGAAAAGTCGGCGGCGCGTCGTCATCCCGAGTCTGGGCCTGAGCCTGGGCTTGGGCCTTGCCAGCCTGGACGTCCGCCAACTCTGTCGAGCTCATGGCGTCGGCAGAGACGCGCACGAACGACTCGTGCCGCCCTGTATGCGGCAGGAGCGGATCTGTGGACGGTGACGTCGATTTCGTCGATCTGGCACAATTTAATAACGCTATGAACTCCCCGTCCCTCCAGATGCCGCCAAGTGTCGCACCAGCACATGGCTGGTTTTTAGTCTCTTTTATTTACACACACAGCCTGCGCAGTCTTACAAACGTTGAAAATCACGCGTTGTTGATTCACCGGCGTTTGAACGAGTCGCTCGCGGCACTTCGTCCAGCTCCCGCAGAGGGGCCAGCGCTCGGGCGTTCGGCGAGCCGCGGCGTTGGGTCCGGGCGCGATGAGCGACCAGCGGTGGGCGAAGCAGGCCGCGTCCGCTCTGTTCGGCGTAGCGAGCCGAGCGCGCCGATCCGAGACGCGCGCCGATATCGCGTCCCACGGCGATCGGGAGGATGCCGAGCGGGAAGAGGTTCCCGGTACTGGCGCAGACGCGGACGCATACGCCGACGCGATCGGGCCCGGCTCAACGGACCCGCCGCTCCCCGCCGGCGCGCTCCGCGCCGGCGAGACGGTGGCGTTCCTGTCGGACGGCCTGCCGTACGTCGCGGACCGCGCGCCGACCGGCGAGGCTGTCGGGTTCGCGCTGAGCGCGTTGGAGGTTGGGGCGTCGGTGGCGGACCCCGCGACGCACCTGGTGGTGGTGCGCCAGGGCGCGTTCCTGGGCTTCCGCTCCGAGCTCCCGCGGTGCGACGGGAAGCTGCTGCAGGCGAGGCACCGAGGCAGGGGGCGGCTGTGCTTCTTCAATCGGAACCACGGCGTGAACGAGCAGTGGGAGACGCCGGATGAACCGGACGAGCCGGGCTGGACCGCCGCGACGCTCCGCCTGCGCAACCGCCGCCTGCCGTCGTGCGTGCTGCGGGTCACCGTCACGCGCGTTCCTCCGGAGATGCGCGTCGGCGCATCACCTCAGGCGCACACCTCGGCTGTGTCGCCGGCGGCGCCGGCGAAGGCGACCTCGCTCCGCGCGGCGTCCGGAAAGGGAAGGGGGTCGCCGGCGTCGCCGACTTTTTCGCGCGGCGACGACGCGAGGGCGAGCGGCGGCGGCGAAGCGCTCGCGCGCGACGCCGACCGCGGCTCCGGCTCGGACTCGGACTCCGACTCCGATACGGTGTCGAGACCCGTGGCGCGCAAAGTGGCGTTTCACGAGGACGAGATCGGGCGCGCCGCCGCCGCGGCGGCGGCGGCGGAGGTCCAGCGCGCGCCGTACGTCCCGACGCCCTCGGGCGGCGCGGCGCGCGGCGCGGCGGGCGAGGAACAGACGCACGCGCTGCGTTCGATGTCCGGCGTGTTGATCAAGGAGTGGAGCGCGTTCGTCCTGAAGGAGGTGCGCGCGCGGAAAGAGGTGGAGCGGCAGATGCTCGAGCTGAGGGAGGAGATGCTCGCGATGGTGGAGGGGTTCAGGGAGGAGACGAGCGCGGCGAGAAAGGCGTGGAACGAAGACGTCTCGTTTTACGGCGCCACCGCGCGCGACGCGCGCCTGGCGACGGCGGCGCAGCGCCGGAAGGTGGTGCGGATGGTGCGCGCCACGTATTCCCGGAGGTGGACCGGCGACGCGTTCGCCCGGTGGCGCGTGGCCGCGTTCCAGAAAAGACGCAGGCGCGTCGCCGTGCGCCGCGCCGCGGCGCGGCTGACCAGCGCGCGGCTGGCGAAGGCGCTGGCGGCGTGGCGCGCGCGCGCCGTGGCTCGGCGCGTCGCGCGGCGCGCCATCGCGCGGTCCATCCACGTCGGCGACCGCGGCGCGACGCGCCGCGCGTTCGGCGCGTGGAAGCGCGCGACGCTCGCGGACGCGGACGCGAAGCGGCACGACAGACTCATCGCGGCGCTTCAGAGACGCGCGGCGGGGAAGATGCGACTGGCGTCGGCGTCTCGCGCCGTGGCGGGCTGGCGCGAGCGGACGCGCGAGCGGAGGCGCCTGCGCGGGATCCTGCGCAAGACGCACGCGCGGTGGACGAGGTCGACGTGCGCGAACGCCTTCTACGCGTGGCGATCCTTCGCTGTCGGAAAACGCGCGCGCCGCGAGCGCGTGTCCCGCCTCGTGCTCCGCGTCCTGGACCGCGAGCGGCGCGCCGCGTTTCTCGCCTGGGCGTCCCGAGCGCGGACGCGGAGGAGGTTCGGTCGCGTCGCCGCCGCGCTGAGAAGCAGGTTCGACCGGAGCGCGACGCGGTCGTGCTTCCGCCTGTGGAGACGCTTCGTCGAAACAAGAACGTCGCGCGAGACGCGCGTCGTGCAGCTCGCCCGGAGAATCGCGGCGCGCTGGAACGGCGTCGCGAAAGCAAAGGCGCTCGAGCGGTGGCGGTTCGTCTGCGCGCGCCGCGCGCGGGCGAGGCGGCGCGCGGCGGGCGTGGTGAAGAAGTGGCGCCGGCGCGACCTGCACGCCGCGTTCGCCGAGTGGGCCACCACCGTTATGTACGTGCTTGCCGCGCGCGACAACGCCCTGCTCTTCGCCGTGCGCATCACGCGCCTGGCGTCGCACAAGGCGTTCCGCACCTGGCGCGACGCCGCGAGCGACTTGAAAAACCGCCGCGCGAAGGTGACCGCCGTCGTCGAGCGATGGCGCCGCGCCGAGACGGCGGCGGCGTTCGAGGGATGGGCCGTCGCCGCCGCGCGCTCGAAGGCGCAGACCAAGCGCGCGCGCGCGCTGGTGTGGCGCGTCACGCACGCGTCCGTCGCGCGCGCGTTCCGCGCGTGGGCGCACAACGCGAACCGGTCGGCGCGCCAGCGCGCCGACGCGCGCGCCGTCCTGGCGCCCATGCTCCAGCGCGCGCTCGCCGCCGCGTTCCGCGGGTGGCGGTTCCGGACGCGGGACCTCTCGCGGCGCGCGGCGTTGGCGCGGCGCGTGGTGCGCCGCATGGGCGCGCTCCGTCTGGCGTCCGCGTTCCGCACCTGGCGCGACGCCGCGGACGACGCGCTGGAGTCCCGCGCGGTCGTCTCCGGCGCGCTGCGGAAGATGGCGAACGTCAAGCTGTTCCGCGCGTGGTCCGCTTGGGCGGCGTTCGCGGCGACGCGAAGGCGGGAAAAGGTCGCGCTCTCCCGCGCGACGCGCTTCGCGGCGCGGCGCGCGGGCGACCGCGCCGAAACCGTGTGGCGCGCGTGGTTTACCGAGACGCGCGCGTGCGTCTCCTACCGCAAAAGAGCAGCGCGCGCGGTGTCGCGCATACGCGCGTCCGTGGCGGCGCGCGCCTTCGACACGTGGCTCGACGCCGCGCGCGAGCGAGCGCGACACGACGCGCTTGTCGCGCGCGGCCGGCGCCGGTTCAACCGGTTCGCGCTCCGCGACGCGATCGTGACGTGGTGGCGCCTGACAGAGGCGCGCGTTCGCGCGCGCGCGGTCGCCGCGCGCGCCGCGCGGAAACTGGAGCGCCTGCGCGCGCGCGTGCTTTTCGAGGCTTGGCGTTTGAGCGCGTTGAGGTCGGGCGACTTGTCATCGCGCGCGAAGATGCGCCGAGCCGCGCGCGCGTGGACTCGGCAGACGCTGGGCTCGGCGTGGCGCTCGTGGAAGGCGAGCGTGGATTTGGACCGCGTGAGGCGCGCGTCGGCGGCGCGGCACTTCGCGGTCAAGACCGCCGTGCGCGTCGAGCGGTCCAAGCGCAGAGCCTTCTCGGGGTGGACGGCGTACGCGGCGTACTACAAGCGCACGAGTTTGTTGGTGGCCAAGGCGTACGCGAAGAGCCGGCGCATCTACGCGCGGAGCGTCTTCGATCAGTGGGCGGCGTTTTGCGAGGAAGTCGAGACGCGCAAAGAAACGCTCAAGCGGTGCGTGACCTCGAAAAGGCTGCTGACGTCGTGGTTCCTGGACTGGTACTGGCAAGCCTTCGAGGGGGACATCGCCGGCGCGCTAGGTCTCATCACGGACTCCACGGAGACGGTGATCGGATCGGTGTACGGCGAGACCCGCGCGACGGACGCGTCCGCGCTCCGCCAGTGGCAGTCGCTCGGGTCGTCGCTCGAGGCGATGACCGCCGGCGCCGACCCGCGGAGCCCGGCGCGCGCCGCCGCGCGGAAGCTGCGCGAACAGACGCGCGAAGTCATGAGCGAGGGACGCGGCGCGACGCGCGGAAGCGACGCGAGCGACGACGACGCGTCGTCGTTCGCGACGCCCGGGGAGGAGAGGAGGGGGCTGTCTGGAAAAGCGCCCGACGCTTCCTTCGCCGCCGGCGGCGACGAGAACGACGACGACGGCGCGTTCGGGCGCGCGGGCGGGTCCGCGCGCGCGACGCCCGTCCGCGCGTCGCCGTCGGTGAGCCGGCGGCGACTCAGTCTGAGCGACGACGGAGGCGACAGCGAGGACGAGATCGACAGGCGCGTCTTGAGCGAGTTCGGCGCGCGACGGTGAGCGCGCGAACGCGCGTCGGTTTTTAAACCCGATGCTGGCAAACTCTAGAGATAGCTGTAGCCACTGGGCTGACTGGTGCGGTGCGACTTTTCTTGACTGTGACAACTGTCTGCAGATTCTCTGCCAATTTTCGCATAAATTCAATCCTCTTTTCTCGGGTGGTAGGAACATCCCCGCTCCCTGAGGATACTCTTGCACGCGCACGCCCCGAGCGCCTCCGCTCGCGGCGCCTCGCGCGCGCCCCGGCGTACCGAAGCGTTCTGCGCTCTCGGTCCGCGGCCAGCCTCCGGAACCCTCCAGAGTTTGGAGGTTCTGCGAGGGGCACCTCCCGCGGAGGTGGAAGGTCCCCGCGTGCGTTAACGCGTCGTTGCGAGAAAACGCGTACGCGCTTCTCTCCGGTACCATGGTGTTCGCCGCGCAGGAGCTGCTGCGCGATAACCTCTCGGCGCCTCAAAACGTCAAGTTCATGGGTGCGTTTGCGTTCCCCGGATCCGCGCGCGCGCCGCTCGGTCGCGCGCGCTGAGGCGCCGCGACGGACAGCACCGATGAAACGCGGTTTCTTTACGCGTTTTTTCCCAGCGGCGGTGGCGCGACAGCCAATCACCGCGCCGGATTTCCAACCGAACGCGTTTTGCCACTTTTCACCGCGCGACCCACGTCACGACGCGGCGATCGCGATCGGGGGTTCTTTTTCATGGAAAAAAAACGCGTGCGGCTCTCGCTCGAAAAGCGCACTTTTTTTTTTTGGGCTCGAACTTACCGACCGCGCCTCGCCTCACGCCCGAAAACAGCCGACTGCTCGGTGTACGCCGCCGCGAACGGCGTCGCGACGCTGGCGCACAACAAGGCAAACGTCGGCGCGTTTTTTCGCAACTCGCGGGTCCTGTACAAGGGGTGGACGCACGGGTACGAGCGCGCCGTCGCCGTGACTTCGCGGAAGATGCTCGCCGCCGCGGGGAGCGGCGTGAAGGGCGTGCTGGGCCCGTCGATGCTTTACGGGTGCACGATGCGCCTGTGCGCGAGCGCGGGCATGCCTTCACTCGTCGCCGTGGGCAGCGCGAACGTCTCCACGCCCCTGCTGGTGTCGAAATTAGGCGGGCCGCTCCAGGCGTTGCCTGCGGCGTCGCTGGCGGCGCGCGCGCTTCCCATCGCCGCGCACTGCATGATCGAGTGGGGTTTGTTCCAGCAGTTCAAGGAGCACCTCGCGCGGGCGCAACAGGCTCGAGTGCTGAGCCTGCCCGAGGGCTCCGCCATCGCGCGCGTCCCCAAGACGCGCATGAAGGCGGTGATGGACGGCGCCGCCACCGGCGCGCTGTGCGCGGCGGCGGCGACGGCGACGACGGTGCTGGCGATGTCGCCGCTGTACGGCGGGAAGCTGCTGCAGCGCGCCGTCACCGCCGACAGCGCGGCGGCGGCGGCGAAGCTCAGCATGGCCGCCGTGCGCGTGACGCGCATCCGCCTCGCGGACTCGCTGCAGCAGGGTGTGGTGTGGTTCAGCACGTACGAGGGCATGCGCGCGGCGATGTCCATCTACGACGAGAAGCGGACGGAGCAGGAGTGGGCGGAGAAGCTGCGCGCCCCCGAAGGGTTCACCGTCGCCCCCGAGCCCTTCACGGAGGGGTCGGCGGCGTCGGAGACGGACGCGGCGGTGGACGCATCGCCGCTCGGGGCGTCCACGGAACACGCGCACTCGGAGGGCCACGCAGCGATGGGGGCGGAGACGCCGGTGGCGGAACCCCCCGGGGTTTCCCCGGGGCGCTTCGCGCGGCGAACGGCGGAGCCCGCGTCGGCGCGCGCGCTCTCCGTGTGGCGTCGGCGCGAGTCCTCCGGGATCGACGCGCAGCTCTCGCCGCGCCGGAAACTCCTGTTCGCGCGTGCGTGAGAGGGGCGGCGCGCGGGGCGCGGGCGCGCGGGGCGCGGGCGCGCGGGGCGCGGG
>MDSV01036672.1_pt1 | contig 14233 bp, 13 predicted proteins | sample 810851 | NCBI WGS metagenome assembly MDSV01 (sample SAMN05326640, study PRJNA326480) | marine metagenome | isolation source: seawater | place: Atlantic Ocean: North East | collected 2012 | reverse complement strand
ATTACAATCTTTGTGTCTTAAAAATAATGATGAAGTTTTAGTTCCATCTCTAACTTACTTGTCTTCTTTTCAAGCAATATCAGCGAATAGATTAAAGCCAGTTCCCTGTGATGTAAATGAAAAAACAATGACAATAGATATAGATGATTTAAAAAGAAAAATTAACTCTAAAACAAAAGTTATAATGCCTGTCCATTATGCTGGTGGAGCAGGAAATTTAGATGAAGTTTATGCTATAGCCAAAAAAAAATCTTTGAGAGTAGTTGAAGATGCAGCTCACGCATTTGGAACAATTTATAATAAAAAATTAATTGGGTCTTTTGGAGACATTGTTTGTTTTAGTTTTGATGGAATAAAAAACATTACTACCGGAGAAGGTGGTTGTGTAGTTTCTCAAGATAAGAAAATTATTCAAAAAATTCAAGATTCAAGACTACTAGGCATTCATAAAGATTCAGAAAAAAGATATAAAAAAGCTAGAAGTTGGGATTTTAATGTTACAGATCAAGGTTGGAGGTATCATATGAGTAACATTATGGCTGCAATTGGGAACATACAATTAAAAAGATTTAAATTTTTATCTAATAAAAGAAAATCGCTAGCAAGAAAATATGATAAACTTTTGATGAACCACGAACTAATAAAAATAATTCAACACAATTATAGCCATGTTGTACCTCATATATATCCAGTTAGAATTTTAGGTCTTAAAAATAGAGCAAGATTAATAAAATTTTTTAAAAATAAAAATATTGAAGTTGGTTTTCATTACAAACCAAATCATTTATTAGATTTTTATAAAAAAAATAAAGTTCGTTTACCTAACACAGAAAAAATATTTCCAGAATTACTAACTTTACCTTTACATCCAGATTTGAGTTTTAGCGATGTTGTAAAGATCAGTAATATTCTTAAACAAAATATTAAAAAATTTTTATAAAATATTAACAACTAACAATATTTCAATATCTATTAATTTGTTTGTTTAAATATAAATATTAAGATTATTTAAAATTATTAAAAACATGATGTATTAAGTTTACTCTATTTGTATTTTTTTATTTTATATCACGATAGCTAAAAATTTTATTAGCCATTTTAAATAATTTATTATTTTTATTTTTTTTATAAGATTGTTTGTTTAGTTTATTATAATCTATTAAATCATTTAAAGAAATTATTTTGTTTTTACTCAAGTCAAATCCATCAATTATTTTATTTGGATTTATTAACTGTAAATAATTAATACCTCTTTGATCTAAAAATCTTAAAAACGAAGTCACACCTAAGCTTATAAAAAAATCATATTTTTCAAAAAATTTATTATTTATTTGATCAAATTTAATTTTTTTAGAATCACAATAAATATTAGCAAATTGAACCATTTCTGGGTGTGGTCTAAAATAGATATTTTCATATTGATTTGCTAATTTTGAAGATAAAATAGTATTTTGAATATCTAAACCAGAAAATATTAAAGCTTTATTTTTTAATTTTTTTTGTTTTTTAATTTTATATTTATTTTTCTTTTTAAATAATATTAGTTTTTTATATCTACCATTAAAATCATCAAAATGAAATTTTGACTCGAACAAAATTTTTGAATTTTTTAAGTCATTATAATTTCTATGATTACAATAAATTGGTCCCAGATGTCCCTCAACACCTAGCTGAATTCCTATGAATTTTTTATTATACTTTGCTAAAAAGTAGTTTTGCCATCCTCTATTTTCCCAAAAAAAAATATATTTTTTTATATTGAGTTCTTTTAACATTTCTTCTAAAGAAAAAATTTTTAATAAGTCGTAGAATATTCTACTTAGTGAATTTTTTTGATTAACTAAATTATTTTTAGAATATTTATAATCAATGAAAAATGTTTTAAATGTATAAAAAATTATTTTTAAAAAACTTTTGGTTTTTAAAAATATAAAAGAACATATATATTTTTTTTCTCTTACTATTTTAGTGCAATTTTTTAAATTTAAAAATTGTAAATTAAAATCAACAAAAATATTTTTTTTTTTGGGGTTTGTTATAGATTTTCTCAATTTTTTATTTAATGAAAATTGATTTTCAAATATTAAATCTGTTTTATAATTTGGTATTTTTTTTAAGAATTTTTTTTTAAAAATTCTAAAGAATATGAAAAAAAAAAATATTTTTAAAAATGTGCTTAAAAATTTTAAAAATTCTTTAATAAAAAATAATAGAAAAAAATTATTTTTTTTTTTTAAGATTAATGGAGGGTACCCAATACCATTACAAATACTTGAAATATTATATACACTTATACTGCCATTTAATGTTTTTCTTTCATAGAATTTTTTAATTTTTTTATTTTCCTTATTTACTTTATGTTTAAAGAATTTAAATGAGAGCATTTAGTTTATAAAATTGCATCAATTTTTTTTATTAAAAGTTTTAAATATTTTATATTACCAACCGTTAATCTTATATATCCTTTGAGTGGACCAGTGGTATATGGTGGTCTAATTAAAAATTTATTAAAAAACAAATTATTTGCAATATTTTTATTGTATTTTGTAAATTTTACTAAAACAAAATTAGTGATAGTTTTTTTAAATAAAATATTTCTTTTTTTAAAATAGGTATATAAAAAAATTTTACTTTTATTTATTTCATTATTATATTTTAAATAATCACGTTTTTCTTTTAACGCTAAGTTTAAAATGGATGCTGCAAAAGAATTAATTTCATTAAGTGGTTTATTATTTCTTAAATAATATATAAAATTCTTATTTGCCATGACACATCCAGCTCTTAATCCGGCTAATCCGAAAAATTTTGAAAATGAAACTAATATGATTACATTTGTAAATTTGTTTATTATTGAAAAATCAAAATCATCAAGAATTTTTTTTTTAAAATTGAGATAAGCGATATCAAAAACTAAGAAGATCCCTCTTTTTTTTAGTATTTTAGAAAATTTCAAGATTTTATTTATTTCTACAAAATCACCATGATATCCACTTGGATTTTCAATAATTATTACTTTTGTAAATCTATCAATTAAACTTAAATATTTATTTTCACTAAATTTAAAATCTTTCGTGTAATCTATCTTAATTACCTTTCCTCCGAGACTTTTACAGTAGATTTCAAACATTGCATAAGATGGATTATTTATGATTATATTATGTTTTTTTTTAAATATTAATGCTTCTAGAATACTTTTGCATCCTCCGTCACCGCCTGGTGTTAAATAAATATTTTTAATATCAATTTTAAAAAATTTTGCTAATTGCTTTTTAATATCATTTAAATCTGGATAATTTGAAATTAACTTCGAATTTATTTTTTTTTTTATTTTTTTTAAAAAATTGAGGCTGAAAGGGAAAATTTTTTCATTCTTTTCTAAATTATAATAATTTATTCTATTTAAATTTTTATCCTCATTTCTTTTTAAATTCACATGATTTGGATTTATTAATTTTTTTAAATTCATTTTTTATTAATTAAAATACTCAGAATTTTTTTCTCCCATAAGAGTGCCCTCAACATCACAAACATTACAGGGTTTAAAATTTCTGTTCGAATTATTTAGCATTTTTCTTATTTTCATTGATTTTTCATTAAACCAAATATCTAGAAATTTATCATTATTCAAATTTCCCAATATAAGTTTCTTACCCCAATCATGAGGGCATATTAAAACATCTCCCTGATAATCCATAAAAAATGTATAAGATGGAATGTAACATGAATTTTTGAGTGGTTCTTTTAAGGCGAATAATTTAAAATCGGCATTTTCTAAAAGTCCAGATCTATTACTTAAAGTTATACCAAAATTTTTTTCCTCTGAATAATATCTACGTCTTACAATATATTGTTCTTTTCTTAGATTTGCACTTTCACACAATTTCTCAAAATTATCCGCGTCTTCTTTACTATCATAAGCACTTATAAGAATCTTATTTAATCCACTGTTAAATAGTTTTTTTAATCTTTTTAAATTTAATGGATCACCATTTGTGACTATTTCAATATTACACTCAGGTAAATTACTCCTAGCCATATCAATTAAACTATAAATATTTTTATCTAATAATGGCTCAACAAATCCACTATATCTAATTGTCCCTTTATATTTTAATTCTTTAAGCTCAACACAAAGCTTTTTGTGAAGAAAATCACTAATAAACTCTTTTTTATCAACATAGTCAGGTGCACTACGTGGACAGAAAGAGCAAGATCTATTGCATGTGCCAGATTCACTAATCTCTATTTCTGTTGGTAGTGGAAGAAATTGACCATTAAAATCAAAAAATTGAATTCTTTCTTTTATAGTTTTTGATTTATTTATTATATTTGGATCTATGAATTTTTTTTTCATTTTTTAATTTTTGAATTCATTTGCTCTTTTTTTTAAAATTTTTTCTGCTTTTTTTATGTCTTTAATTTCATCTACAGCCACAGAATTAGAGTGTAATTTTACCATTTTAATTTTAATACCATAATCAAAAAATCTTAATATCTCTATATCCTCAATTTTTTCGATAAGACTTTTTTTATTTTTTAAAGCAAATTTTCTTAATTGGGCTTTATTAAATGCATAAATACAAACCTGTTTATGATAATCAACTTTATCAGTTTCATTTTTTTTTCCTGGAACTAAAGCCCTAGAAATATAAATTAATTCGCTTGAGCTATTAACTACAACCTTGGGCAAGTTAAAATTTGACGGATTTTCAAGTTTATGAATTTTATCATATCCACAAATCACATGGTTGGGATATTTTTTTTTAGCTTTTATTACTTTTCTAATATCATTAGGGTTTATGGTGGGCTCATCACCTTGAACATTTATGATTATATCTGATTTAATTTTTTTTGAAGCTTCAGCCACTCTATCAGTGCCTGTTAAACATTTTTTTGATGTAATTATTGTCTTATAACCTTCTCTTAAAGCAACATTTTCAATTAATTTGCTATCTGTTGCAATATATAAGTTCTTAATTCCAACAATTTTTTTGCAAATATCTGCAACCCTTAAAACCATCTCCCTACCTAGAATTTTGGCTAATGGTTTTCCTCTATATCTTGAAGAGCCATACCTAGCTGGGATGACTATAATGGTATTCATAAAATATTTTATTTTTTAATTATCTAGTTTTACCTTTTAAGTTGACCAAGTCAAAGTGCAAATTTTTTATAAATATTAGTTTAAATTGGTCAGAAATGATTGAAATTTTTAAAATCAAATTTACAACAGTTTTTTTATTTTAATTATTTTTTTTTTTTTTAATAAAATTAAATGAAAATCTTTTTACAAATTCTCTGGTTATCACAATTAAAAAAGTAAAGAATATTTTTTTAAAACCAAAAGATGAATAAAGATCTTTAAAATTTTTTAATTCTATCTCAAGATTAAATCTACTAATCTTTAAAATACTTAATATGATTGCTCTTATATTTAGTCTGCAAATTTCAGTAAGAAATTCTCTCTCAACAATATCTATGTTATATTTTTTTTTCTTTGACTCTCCAATAGCAAAATTTATCAGTTTTAAAAATAAATAATTATAATTATTCAATCTCCAAAAATTTTTTTCTAATTGCATTCCAAAATGTTCTGACATTAAATTTGTATCTTGAACTTGAAATCCTCTTTGTGCCTGCTTTTCATGTCTTCTTAAGCTAGATAATGTTTTGGAAATAAAGTATACATCCCAGTCTAAATACATTATTTTTAACCATAAATTTACATCAGAAAATAAACTATATTCCTCATCAAATTTTCCAATTTTTTTTAAAATACTCGTTCTTACCATTGGGAGCTGAATGGGCATAAAATTTTTAACAATATCATTTATAGTTTCATGTTTTTTAAAGTGCATGTCAGTATTATAATTTATTGCTTTTTTTATTATATTTTTATTTTCGTCTATATAATCAACACCCGCATAAACAATTCCAACATTTTTATTTTTATTTAAAATATCATAGGTTTCATTTATAAAATTTTGATGCATGATATCATCATGAGGAATCATGACAAAATATTCTCCAGTAGCTAACTCTATGCATTTTGTGAAATTATTTATAGCACCAATATTTTTTTGGTTTGAATATATTTTAATTCGAGAGTCGTTAAATGATTTTACAATTTGTAAGGTTTTATCATTTGAATTGTTATCTACTATAATTACTTCAAAATTTTTATAAGTTTGTAAAATTATGCTGTTTAAACAATCTTTAATAAAATTTTCTCCATTAAAAACAGGTATACAAATACTTATCAATGGCTTCCGTGTTACATCCATTTTATTGCTTTAAAAGATAACCATCTTTACAAACTGTAATTAATAATTTTTTTTGTATTTTTTTATCAATTATAAACTTATTATTTTTTTTAAGAAATGCTTTAAGTGCTGTCCATGGACTATTCCCTTTATCCCATGGTCTATTTGAAATAATTTTTGGATCAAGATCTTCAATGACTGTATCAAACACTACACAATAACTTCCTTTGCTAACAAATTTTGCATATAATTCTAATTCTTTTAAAACATGGTCGTGAGTATGATTTGAGTCCAAGAATAACATTACCTTTTTATATTTTTTTGTTATTTTTTTTACCTTCTTGTAGACAATTTCATCTATTGAAGAACCTTCAATAAGTGTAATTTTTTTCCTCAATGGGTGTTTATCTAAAGCTATTTTATTGTGCTTTCTTATATCAATATCAATACCAACAACTTTTCTATTATTTACATTGATTTTTCTTTTATTTTTAATGCTTTCACAATAATCAATCATTGCAAGCATAGATGCACTAAATATTAGAGATCCACCATGAGCTATTCCTGTTTCAATTATTAAATCTGGTTTTACTTTCCAAATTATTTCTTGCATAGCTATAATGTCTTGTGGATATTGAATAATTGGCCTACTCAGCCAGTCAAATTTATATGAATACTTGAATTTCATTGACTCATTCATAAAATTATTAGCTAAATAATTTAATTTTTTTTTATCTTTAAATTTTTTCATTTTTTTTATTTATATTTAGAATGATTTTTGTTCCCTCGTTCTCTATATTAAAATCTAAATAGAAATTATTAGTTAAACTATTTTTTAATTTATTTATAATTTTACTATTGGTATGAAATAAAAAAAAACCTCCATTCCCAGCGCCAAGAATCTTTCCACCTTTAGCTCCATTTTTTAAAGCTTTCTTATAAGTAGAATTAAGTTGTTTCATATTTTTACTTTTTAAATTTTTTAATTTGAACTTCCAGCTTCTATCAAGAATTTTTCCAAGGCCATCAAGATTCTTTTTATTGCAAAGAATTTTTTCACATAAATCAACATCTTTTAAAAAATTTTTCAATTCATTAAAATTTGCATCTGAATTAAGTTTTTGTTTTTTTAAAATACTACCTGCATGAGTATCTCTTTGTTTAAAAGTAAAAAATAATGAAATATTATTTTTTAAATTATTATAATTTATTTTTTTTAAAGGTTTTACTGATACTTTTTCATTTTTATAGAAAGTAAAAATATTCACTCCTCCGTACGCACTTGCATAATGATCTTGCTTACCAATAAATCTTTTTAACATTTTAATTTCAATATGTGCTGCGGTTCTAGCAATTGTTTCTTTTGAAACTCTTCTACCTTGTAATGCAAATAGAGCGTTCACTAGTCCAACAGCAAATGCGCTTGATGAACCCAAACCAGTTTGTGCAGGTATCTCTGAAATAGTAGTAATTTCAAGAGGATAATCAATTTTAAAATATTTTAAAGCCTCTCTTGCAATTGGATTTTTGATTTTATTAATTGAATTAACAAATTCTGTTTTGCTCCAATTAATTCTATATTTGTGTTCAACAAAGCTTGGAAGCTTTTTAACCATTACATAGAGATACTTGTCTATCGTTGAGCTTAATACTTTACCAAATTTGTTTTTTTTATAAAAAATACTTATATCTGTTCCACCTCCTGCAAAACTTACTCTAAATGGTGTTCTGGTTAAAATCATTAATAAATAAGAGATAAATAATTTAAAATTTTATTTGAGATGTTGTTGATGTTTTTTGCAGCATACAAAGGTTTATACTTTTTATTTAAATTTTTGATATCTTTTTTTTTTCCAATAAATATACTTCTACAATTTGCATTAAATGATGCAATACAATCTCTTTTATCATCTCCTATATACAGTGTTTTGTCTAAATTCAAATTCCATTTATTGCTAGCTTTATAAAAAAGTCCAGGTTGGGGTTTTCTACATTCACAATTTTTATTCCAATGATGTAAACAATAATAACTTTCTAATACATTTATTCCATTTTTTTTTAAAACCTTTTTCATATTTGCATCTATATTAAAAAGTTTTTTCTTAGATAACATTTTTCTTCCAACACCAGCTTGATTGCTAATTATAATAAATTTATATCCTGCCTTAGATAAAGTTTGTAACCCAAGTATATTTTCCTTGATGAATTTAAAATCCTTCCAACTTTTGATATATTCACCTTTTTTTGTTTTTAAGTTTATAATACCATCTCTATCTAATAGAATTATTTTCTTAAATTTCAAAAATGATCTAGTTTTATTCAATCTTGATTGATCAGAGATACTTTGATAACTGGGAGTGAAGTAAGATTTGAACATATTGCTTTTTACAAAATGATCAAGAAACTCACTAGTTGTAGTAAATTTTTTTTTATTGTTTGAAAAAAATTTCTTCTTGTTTATTACCCAAAAACCTAAGTCAACATAGTTAAAGCTAGCCTTCCTCTGGAAGGAATATTTTAAGATTTTTGAATTATTGATTTTTAAATTACCAGGTTTTTTTTTTGAAGAGATTAAACAAAAATTTGGATAATTTTGTCTATAAAAATTTAAGTAATTTGAAAAATTTATTGGAACTAAATTATCACTATAAAGAAGCATAAAATTATTTAATATTTGATTTTGTGCTTTTAAAAGTCTTTCCCCTGTATCCAATGAAACATCACCAACTGAATATTTTATATTCCAATTCCAACTTTTTCCATTTGAAAAAAAATTTTCAATTTTTTTTGATTTATAACCAGTTAATAATAAAAAATTTTTTATACCATGTGAAGATAGTTTCTCCATTATTGAATATAAAAAAGGTTTTCCCAAACAATTAATCATTGGTTTTGGATTTTTACTAGTTAAGTTTTTTAATCTAGTTCCCAAGCCACCACACAAAATAACAGCCTGTCTAATTTTTATTTTTTTTGACATAAAATTTAATTGTTTTTTTTATAGCTTTATTAAAAGTTATTTTTGGTTTCCATCTAACATTATTTTTAATTTTTTTTATATTTGACCAAAAACGTAAGTTTTTAGTTTTATTTTTTTCATATTTGATAAATACTTTTTTTTTTAAATTTTTCTCTATAGCTTTAATAATTTTAATTAAGTCTATGTTTTTGCCAGAGCCAACATTATAAATTCCACTCTGAGGTTTTAAATATAAAAATTTTTTTAAGACTATTGCAACTTCATCAACGCTTAAATAGTCTAATAAGTTATTTTTATTTTTAAGAATTATTTCTTTACCATTAAGTGTATTTTTTATTAAATAAGGAATTAGTGAATTTTCTCTCTGATTTGGCCCAAAAATATAAAATAATCTCAACCAATAAAAATTTATTTTACTTTTAATTATTTTATTATTTATATGTTCATAAAGTTTTATCTTATATTTTGCAAAATTATTTAATGGTTTTGCTTTAATATTTTCACTACATTGTCCGTTTGTTGAGTATTCCCAGCAAGTGCCTGTCACAATAATTTTACAAATTTTTGTATTTAATACCATAAAATCTATAAAATCTTTTGAAATATTAAAATTATATAAACAGTTTTTTTTTGTAAAATTCGGTATTCCCTGCCATGCAAAATGGTATAAATAATCTATTTTGAGTTTTTTAATCAAATTTAAACTATTTTTACCTAAAGGTAATCTATCTTTTATCCAAAATACATTTGGAATTTTTTTTTTATTATTCCTTGAAATAACAACTATTTTATAAGATTTTAATTTTGAGATATATTTTAGAAATGTTAAACCTATAAAACCTGTAGCCCCAGTTATTAAAACAACTTTTTTTTTACCCATTAAAGTCTTCAAAATTATTATCTCTTTTAGAAATGACTTTGGGTTTGTGAGGCCAAATAAACTTAAAATATGGATCGTTATATCTTATTCCTTTATAAGATTTGGGAGTATAAAAATCACTCATATAATAATGAATAACTGTATTATTTTTCATTGTTAAATAGGCATTCGCACAACCATAAGGAATGTAAAGACTGTCCTTAGTTTTATCATCAAGTGTAATTTCAATCCACTTTTTGTAAGTTTTGCTATATTTTCTTAAATCAAGAACTATGTTGTATATTTTTCCTGAAATACATGTAATTATTTTTGACTCTTTGCTTGGTAATTTTTGATAATGAAAACCTCTTAAAGTGTATTTTCTTGTATTTTCTGAAATATTTCCTTGTTTGACATCAAATTTATGCTTTTTTAAAATATTTTTACAAAAACTTCTTCTGAAAATTCCTCTATTATCTTTAATTAAATCATGCTTGATTAAAAACACACCTTTAATTTTTTTTTTTTTAAAAATCATTTCACAATCATTTTCTTAGGAAGGGGAATTAAAAATTTACCCTTAAAACCTTTCCCTTTTAAAAAATTTATTATCTCCTCTTTAAAATTCCATGCAAGGAGTAATAAAAATTTTTCTTTTTTAATTAAAGATAAGCCTTTTGATAAACTTATAATTTTAATATTTGTTCCTGGAGTAAACTTTTTCTCTTTCATTTTATTTTTATCTATTATAAAGCTTATATGTTGATTATTTAATCTTGAAAAATTTAACATTGTGGAGCTTCTCGCTGAAGCACCATAAGCAATCATTTTCTTATTTAACTTTTTGTTAATAAAACTTATTTTATCTTTTAATTTTTTTGAATGCGTCACTGAATCGTTAGCAAATTTTTCCCATTTAACAAAAAGATTAATCTTATTTTTTTTTTCATTTTCCTCTAACTTTTTTAAGTTAATACTTTTTTTATTTTTTTTTTTTGAAAAAAATATTACCCATGAACCACCACTGATCGGGCTTTTAAAAATATCAAAACTATACAATCCATATTTTTTGAAAACATTTGTAATAGTTTTAATCGAAAAAAAAAAAATATGCTCATGATAAATTGAGTCATAATGAAGTTCATTCAAAATTATGCTTGAATTATGAAATTCTATCGCAACCATGCTTTTATTATTTTTATCTATTAGGTTTGATATCCCCCTAACTACTGAGTGAATATTTTCAACATGAGGAATTACATTTCTTGCGTATATAATTCCTTGGGGGCCATACTTTTTTTTTATTTTTGAGCTTAATTGATAATTAAAAAATTGTGGAATTGTTTTTATTCCATTTTTTTTTGCTAAATTTACTAAATTTTTAGCTGGATCTACGCCTAAACATAAAAATTTTTCTTTTTTAAATTTTTTTAAAACTGTTCCATCGTTACTCGCAATTTCTAATATTTTTCTATTTTTCCCAGAATATTTTTTGATTATATTATTAACAAAAAAATTTGAATAACTTTTAATTCTATTTGATGTTCCAGTAACCCATATATAATCTGAAAATAAATACCTTGGTTTTACTGTTTCTTTTAATTGGACTGTGGCACAATCCTTGCAAAACATTAGATTCAACGGAATAGATTTTATTTTCTCTTTCAAATTATTTCTTAAAGTATTTGCTGGTGGCTGATCAGTTAAATTTAAGATATGTAGCAATTTTTGGCCAAAGCATATTCTGCATTTTTTTATTTTTTTATAAATTTTCATTTAATCATTCTAAATTCATTTGATAAATATCCTTGATTTTGAAGATACTTAAGTTGCTGAATTCTATTTGTTTTTGTTCCATGAAAATCATCTTTTGTAAATTTAAACTTATCAAAATTTTCAATTAATTCTTTTGCACCACTTTTTAGATCCCATGAGGGTTTGTAATAATCAGATAGTTCTGTCAAAATTCTTTTAAAAGAAACTTTATATGTTCTTGCATCTGGTGTTTTATTTTTAAAAATAACCTCAGTTTTTGGATATATCTCTTTAACTACTTTAGCCATCTCTTTAACTGTGTAATTTCCGTTTTTGATACCTATATTGTAACTTTTATTATTTACTAAATTTGAGGGTGCTACAATCCCAGCATGAATAGCTGAACAAACATCTTTAATATGTATTACTGGTCTCCATGGTGAGCCATCACTAAATACTACAATTTTTTTTTCTGTATATGCACTAGCGACCAAATTATTAAAAACTATATCGCATCTTAGTCTAGGACTCCATCCAAAGACTGTTGAAGGTCTAAAACTAACAACTGTAAAATTACTATTTGACATTTCATTAATATCTTTTTCCGCTTCCCATTTTGCTTTTGCATAAGTTGTAATTGGATTTTTTTCACTTAAATCCTCATCTAATTCTTCAGCAGTTTCCGAAATTCCGTACATACTTTGAGATGATATATAAATAAATCTTTTTACACCATTGGTTCTTGAAAGTTTTGCAAGTTTTATGGTTCCTTTTAAGTTAATTTCATAAGTTAAAGATTTATTAAATTCACCCAAGGGATCATTCGATAATCCTGCTAAGTGTATTACACAGTCTATATTTGAGAGATCTTCATCTTTTAAATCTCTAATATCTTTTTTTATTTGAATTTTTGGTTTTGCTTCAATTTCACCAAATAAATTACTTTCATAGAAGCCATTATCATATCCATTAATGTTATAATTTTTTTCAATTAAAAATTTAGTTAATACAGTTCCTATGTAACCAAGGTTACCTGTAACCAGAACATTTTTTATCATTTAAATTTTTTATAAATTAGATAATCTATTATTGATAATAGCCAAAGTTGATGGCTATTTTCTATGTTATTATAATGGTTGCTATTTGTCCAAAAGTTCAAATCTCCTAATTTTTTAAGTTGATTATTTTTTGAAAAACCAGAAAATGTTATAAGTCTGATACCCATTTTTTTTGTCATTTTAGCAGCGTTAATTATATTTCTAGACTTGCCACTGCTACTTATTAAAATTACAACATCATTTTTGTCTGCATAAAATTTAATTGCCATTTTAACCCAATTTTCATATCCATAATCATTTGCTAAACATGTAATTGTTGAGCTTTCATTAAAGTTTACCGCCCTATAACCTGCAACTTTGGTAAAATCCATAGTAGCATGATTTGCAATGCCTGCACTTCCTCCATTTCCTACGATTATTACTTTTCCACCTTTTTTGTTTGATAAATGAATTTTTTTTGCCGCCAAATGCAATTTTTTATGGTCAACATTTAAAACTAAACTTGATAATTTTGTAAAATATTCTGAAAAAAAGGATTTGTTCATAAATTTGGATTAATTAACAATTATTTAATTCTTTTGCAATTTTTTTTAAAACGTTGTCTGTATTTGAATATTTCTCCACGAATAAATTTCTAATTTTTACAATATTATTATCATACCACCATAAGTCAATATTATCCCAAATATTATTTATGTGCTTTGAAGCTTCATGAGGATTATCAAAAAATATTTTGGCTTTTTTTAATAATTCAAAATCATTTTTTGCAGTTTCTCTCAATTCAAAATACTTTTCATCCCAAAAAATAACGGTTGGTATATTTGAAGACATTGTTTCTAAAAATGTTGTGCTATTCCAGCCTGATATTGTTAATCTACAATTTTTAAAAATATCTTTATATTTTATATTTTCTTTAATTATTTCAAAAGTACTAAAATCTAAATTATCTTTCAATCTTTGAATTTGATTCCATTTGTAATCATGAGGATATAATTTGAAATGAATATTTTTTTTAATTTTTTGATTTAAATTATTTGCTAACTTAATTTGATAATTAAAGTAATTTAGCCATTGCGATGAAATAGGTATAGACTGAATATTATGACTATATCTATCTGTACCCAGTAAAATAAAAATTAATTTATCCTTTTTTTTAGTATTTTTTGACTTTATTAATGGTTTAATAATACCTACAGGAGAAACTTTTTTATTTTCATTTGTCCATCCCCAAGACAAATATTTATCTGAAATTGAAATTTCATAATTTTCAGTAAAGTTAAAGCTTCCTTGCCCCCAGTGTCCGCCATGTTGACCT
>MDSV01123152.1_pt1 | contig 14234 bp, 10 predicted proteins | sample 810851 | NCBI WGS metagenome assembly MDSV01 (sample SAMN05326640, study PRJNA326480) | marine metagenome | isolation source: seawater | place: Atlantic Ocean: North East | collected 2012 | reverse complement strand
TGAACTTAAATCTGTTATTAAAATTTTATAAGTTTTTATTAATTCTTTTATTCCATCATCTAAAGAATATTGGGGTCTCCATCCTTCTTTTTCAATTTTTTTATTTGATACTATATAATCTCGTTTATCTGGGTCCTCATAATAATCTGAGTATGTTATTGCAAAATCAGGTACATATTTTTGTATCTTTTCTACTAATTGTTGTTTTGATAAATTAGCATCAGATAATCCTACATTAAAAGTATTACCACTTAATCTATCATAGTTTTCTTTTACAAAATTAAAAGCATATGCCACATCTCTAATGTGTATATAGTTTCTTACAAAATTCTTTTCAAATATTGTGATGTATTTATCTGTTAATGCTTTATAAACAAATTCGTTTACTAACAAATCCATTCTCATTCTTGGTGAAGTTCCAAATACAGTTGCTAATCTTACTGAGATTCCACCTATTCTTAAAACTTCTTTTTCTGCCTTTACTTTAGTTACACCATAATGTGATATTGGATTTAATGGACTCTCTTCTGTACATTGTCCATCTTCTCCTATTCCATATCCACTATTTGTATTTGGATAAATTACTTTTACATCTGAACCTTCTACTAATTCACATATAAATCTTACATGCTCATAGTTTATAGCTGTTGCAAGTTCTTTATCTCTATCACAAGCAGGAAATCCAACGATTGCCGCAAGTGGAATGATAATATCAAATTCAAATACTAAGTTTTCAAGTAATTCTTTATCTCTTACATCTCCATATATAAACTCAAAGTTTTTATCGTGAGAAAATATTATAGATGATGTTTGATTATACATTAGATTATCTAATATAGTAACTTCGTAATTATTTTTTAATAATTTTTCTGTTATAACCGAACCGAGGTAACCTGAGCCTCCTGTAATTAATACTCTTTTCATATTAATGATGTATTTGTTGTTAATTGTTTTACTAACTTATTTTCATATTCCTTACTTGTAAATAATTGTTTAAGTAAAGATTTATTGTAAGTTAATATATCTTTCATTTCAAGAATCATACTATTCATTTCTTTTGGTGATTTATTACAAACAAATTTAACTTGTTCTATAATCATATCAGTTCTCTTTCTGAAATTAAGTTCGGAATCATATGATTCATCCCACCACTTATCAAATGTTTTAAAACCTATGTTTTTTAAGTGCTTTAATATTCCTGGATTACCATTTATAAAAAATGGATGAAGGTTCATTATAGGTTTTAAAGTTTTTTCTGTTACGAATAAGTATTCTTTAGTTGCAGAAGTTTCTGAAACAATAGAAAAATATGTTTTTTCATATTCATCTTTTCTACTTAAAAAATTATGATACCAAGCAACTTCTTCTTCATTATCATTATCAATTACAAGTGGATACCAATTATCAATAGTTTCATCCCATTCTAAATAATCCTCTTTTCCTATCCCAAGAGTATCAGTATGATTTTTATTTTTTAATATATTATCAAAATCGGATGTTTTAAACAAAGATATAATTCCTTTATCTAGTATATTATTTTTAAATAATTTATTTATAAAGTAAGGTCTATGTAATCTTGCAGAGTTTCTATTATACATTAAATAATATTTTTTCTTATCTTCAAAATTTAATTCAGTTTGTAATGAATACGAATATCCATTTTCAACAATTTCATTTTCTCTCTCTTCTGTTTCTACTATAAATTGTCCTGATTTATAAACATAGAAATCGTTGTTATAAACTTTAATTTGTCCTTTAGCATATGATTCGTGAGATTTTAACTTATTTATATGTTCGTTACAAGTAGATAAAACAAATTTAGTTTTATGTTTAATTTCTACTTCTTCTAAAAAATCTTGTATTTTATTAAGAAGTTTTTCCTTGTGTACATAAGAACCTTCACGATTATCCATCATTAAAATTTTTATGTTTTCATATTTTTTCAAGTACTCAAGTAAACGAGGTGAAAATAAATCTTTGAATTTTAATGTAGGGTCTAAATAATAATCGAAAAAACTAGATGTGTTTGTAGATTCAAGAACAACCAAAAATAAATTATCTTCTTCCTTGTAAGATTTTTTTTCTATTATACTTTCAAATTCATTTACAGTTGTTTTTGTCCAATGTTGATTGTGGTGTATAAATTCATCTGCAAACATTCCTTTATTTAATTTATAATCAGATGCAAAATATGGTGATGACATTAGTACTCCGTTTTCATTTAGATTATTATCGACTTGATTTAATACGTTTATAGGAAGTTCATATCGAGTGTATCCAAACTGAAGTGGTCCGGCTGGTAATATAAAATCATATAGAAAATATACTCTCTTTTTCATTATTCAAAATTTTTAGCCATCCATTTATTATCAAAGAGAACCATATGGTTACCATTGTTTGAAATATCATAAACCTTATATGGTGTCATTTCTTGATCATTAAATGTATATACGGCTGCTGTTTTTTTAGATACAGTCTCTACATCAAATATCTTTTGGTTTTTCATTGAAAATAAATCTGATGTTTGTTGTGATGTTAAAGCCTCATCAAATATAGATATGTAAGATATATCTCCATATAAAAACCCCCTATGTTCTACTGCACAACTATCTAATGAATTGTTTGCACCTACCCATATCCAAGAATCTCTATAATCTATAATTTCTCCTTCATAAGTTTTATGTTGAGTCTTTCCATTTACATCTATGGTTATGGTTTTTTCTTCTGAATCATGAATCATTGCCACATTCATCCAATCTTTATTTTCTTTTACATCAAACCATATATCTCCATATACAAATTCTTCACTATCAGTACTTGTCCAATACTGTACTTTTATATATGTTCTACCATCTGCATATTTAAATGAATTGATTCCACAATGTCTTCCATTCTTTGCAACAATACCTCCTTCTTGAGAAGGTTCTCCTGCTACCATACTATCCCAATCTACTTTAACTCTAACAAGAATTGTAAAATCATGTTCAGTTAAATCAAAGGTTTCATTCGTAGATAATCCATATCTATTTTTTGGAGGAATGAAATATGCATTGTTTCCTTTTAATTCTATCATAATTTAATTTCTAAACAATTGTGGTAAAAATCAGCTAATTCTGGAAATGTTTTACAAAAATCAGTTCCTCTTCTTTCATCATGTGCTTTAAAATAATATCCAAAATTTCTTTTTTGGGTTTTTAAAGCATGTTCATCAATTGGTGATATCATCCAATCATATGTTCTTTTTATTTTCTGAACTTCAACATCAGAATATCCTATATATTCTTTTTCAAATAAAGGAACTCCTAGAAAATCTATTAATTGAGCATCTCTAAATATTTTATCAGACCATTTCTTTTCTTCTTGTAAAACTTGAACAGTTTGATGTTTTGGATGTCTTAGATATGATGTATCTAAAAAAGTAGCTGAATTCCAATATCTATCTTCTGAACCATATTGTCTTTTTAAATCATATACACCTTGTATAAGTTTATGATAATTTGGAATAGATAAAGCATTATAAGTAACCATGAAAGTTAAAATAGCTTTTGGACATTTTTCTAAAACCTTATGACAGTTATCCCAAAATCTATTAAATTCTAATCCATTTCTAATATACTCTGCTTGTTCACCCCAAGTATCTACTGATGTGAATATTACAAATTCATTAACTCTATCTTCTTCAGTAATCCTATTTATCTTTTCAATAAATCTATCAATTAATTTATCAGGTACTCCTAAATTAGAATTAATTGCTAAGTTTAAGTTTTTATTTGGTTCTGGTTCTTGAATAATATAATCTAAAACCCTCCAAGTATCTTTACTCATTAAAGGTTCTCCACCTGTAATTCTAAATGTATGTAAGTCTCTATATAAATCAGGCCACCATTTCCAAAAAGCATCTACATATGGATTTTCATCTTTTGCTTTGTATGGAACTTTATCTTCAAAAATCATATGTTTTGGGTCATTGAAAGAATCTGTTGTAGGATATGCTCCATACTTATCAATTTCTTGTACCCATGCTGAAGAAAAGGCTGGCCCACAATATGAACACTTAAAGTTACATGCATTTGAAAAAGCAACTTCTACATATTTTGGATTGTAATCTTCTCTCCAATTTAATTTCTTAATTTCTTCCATGTATGGTCTCGACCAACTTTCACCTGATTTAAATGTTCTATCTGAAAATCTATCTGAGTTATCCTCTACATTCCAACAATAATCACATTCAGCTGGTCTTTCACCATCTAACATTTCTTTTCTTCTTCTCTTCTTAAAACTTGTATTGTGAAGAGCCGTAGGATTTCTTTTTAATTCTCTTTGAGGAATTTTATGTGTACCTGGATGGTGACATGAATGAGTATGACCGAGTTGTAAATGCATTGTAACTTGTGTCCATTTTGCAAGACAAAAGCCATGGCCAACACTATTTAAATCATCTCGTACTTTTACATATACTGGACTATCAGCATCTATTGCAATTGTTTTCTTTTTCTCTACTTCTTCTATCATATTATCGTATATTGATATATATTAAAGTTTTATATTTATCATTTTTGCTTTTGGTGAAATTTCTTCAATTCCAACCAATTCATATTCTAATTGTTTTATACCATCTGCTTTATAATCCCAAGTACCTTGTTGCATTTGAAGTACATATCTTTTTTCATTTCTTGCAGTAGTTTCACCCTTTGCCCATTTATCTTGTCCTTTATCATCTTTTATCATACCCTCATCTTTATGTGGTAAACAAGTCATAGTACCAGATACTCTATGTGGTATGATTGTGTGAGGTATTTTGATTTCTGATTTTTCATAAGTACCTCTATGAATATTACCATCAATACCATTTCCACTTAAATCTATTGCTACATAATCAGATGTTGTTTGTAACTCATTATTAAAATCATAATGTAGTAATAAGTTATTACTTGGTTGTTCTTTATGTAGATTAGATATTTCATCTGAGGTTAAACATCTGTTCCACATCATTACTTTAGATACATCTCCTTTAAACCATCGATTAACTTCTGATTTAGCTGTAGAAGTTGTTGTACCTATATAATAATCTGCAAGGCCATATGATTTTAATCTATTATCATAGTGAAGTGGAGATTGTGTACCATGTCCATGTCTTGCATCAGATTCTTTTCCATTTAAATAGAAATGTATATTCTTACTTGCTGTATCAACACTCATTGTTACCCAAGTCCATTGATTTTCATATCTTTTTATCCATTGATATAAATGATTTCTTTCATTATCCCATAATTGAGTTGTATATGCCCTAGAGTTATTGTAACTCAATCCCCAATCATATCCTGGTCTTCTTAGAATTGGATATTCACAAAATCTTCTATCTTCATCACCAACCAACCAAATTGGAACTTTTTCCTTTTGTTGATTTGCTCTTACTAAAACAGATACAGTATGTGAACGAGATGTTAGTGATTTAAGTAATTTAGGTTTTGGTATTTTTATGTATGTAGATTTACCATCAAATTTTAAATATCTCTGTTCTTCTTTCGTATAATCCACATAGGTATCATTTGCGTATCCTTCAAGAACACATCTCCAAAACAAATCATCATCTTCCATACCCCAATCCCAATAATCATTTGAATAACCATTAGTTCTTTCTACTTGTTCTTTAGAAAATAAAACGGCTCCACCAAAATACTCTTCATATTTTAATTTGTAATCCATTTGAGATATTGATGTTGCAATATGAATCGGTGTTTTTTCAGGAAAAGAATAATCTGCTCCTCCACCTTCTTCAGGTATCATGTCTATATCATGCCAAACAATATAATCACAACCATCTTCAAATGCGTGTTTAGCTGCAATATTTTTTGTTGCTCCTCTATTAAAAAGTTTATCATCAATTTGATGACCAAAGTACATACAATAATCAATACCCCTATCTTCAAGATACTTACCAACTTTTGGTACAAATTCTTTTAGATGAGATTCTCTATTTCTATAAGGAACACAAACTCCTAATTTCATATTGTATCTGCTATTAATTTTTTAAACTTTGTTGTACTCCAACCATGGTCTCTGTTTAAATAATGAACTGGTATATCCAATTCGAAACCTGTATATGTTTTACCTCGATAATCATCTCCTAAAAATCTGATATCTGGTTCTAATGCCTTTATTACATCTACTAAATCTTTTTCATAAGTGTATGATATAATTCCATCTATATATTTTATAGAATTTAAAAGTTCTGTTCTTTCTTCTACTGATAGTATTGGTTTAATTTTATGAGGTCTTTCTATTGATGGGTCTGAATGTAAAAGTATAATAAAGTCTTCACAATAAGATTTGCATTCTTTAAACATTTTTATATAACCTGGATGAATTACATCAAAGTTACCAGCAATAATTCCTTTTTTATATTTTTCTATTTCCATAATTCTACTGATAAAAAATGATAATCAGACATTTCAATGTCCGTTAATAAATCATACCTAACATTATCTATTCCATCTCTTTTATAATCCGATTTACCTAAAAGTACTTTATTGTAAAAATGAATTTGGTTTTTTCTAGTATCTGTCCAAGTCCATTTATTTTCATAAAATCCATTTTCTTTATGCCATAAAAGTTCAAATACAGATTCTCTTCTCCAAGGGATTGGTATTTCAATAGATTCTTGTGATTGATTTATTTCAACCTTATTACAATCTTTTACTTGTCCATGTCTTTTTTTACCTGTTAAATCAAATACAGTAGAATATGTAGCTGTTCTCATATCAAGACAGATAGCAAGTGTATGTGGAGCTATATAATCTCCAAAAGATTCAGTAAGTCCTAATCCTTGATTTTTAGATATTTCTTTTATTTGAGATTCTTCTAATGAATGATTAAACATTGCAAAATAATCAATTGTACCTTTGAATGGTTTTCTTTTATTATTTACAAGAGATGGAGAATCACCCAAATACATTTCTTTTTGACTTGCATGATTTATTAATCTTCCTTTAAATTTCGTTTCATCTACAAGTTCTCCATCTTGATAAAATTTAATTAAATTCTCAACCTGGTCTACAACCGCACATAATATTGTTTGTTTTGGTGGAGTTATATTTGATTTTAAACTAATACATTCTTTTTGAGTTGTCCATGTTTCAAATTTATATCTTTTATATGAATTATATGAAAAACCTGTATCAAATCCTGGAATACAAAAAACATTATATTCATCTGATTCAAATCCAGGATTACATTCTATTTCATAAGGATTAAATGAACAAAATATTGTATAGTTTTTTATCTTATATGGTTTTGGTATTGTTACTTGGCTTGTATGACCATTAAATTCTAATGCAGCTGAACTGTATGATTTTGTTGGAAGTTCTTTTTTATTAAAATCAAAAAAGTTTTCCTTACATCTCCATAATAAATCATCATCTTCATAACCCCATCCCCAATATTTGTTAGAATATCCATTTACATGATAATAATCTTCTATTGGAAATAAAGTTACACCACCAAAGTATTCATCAAATATAATTCTTTTTTGTTCTTTGTAATGTTCTGATGTAAAACTTGTTGCAAGGTGAGTTGGTCTATCAACAGGAGAATAATCTACATCCTTAGTTGGTAGCATATCAACATCATGTAAAGCCACATAAGTACATTCAAGTTCTTTTGCTTTTGCTACACCGATATTTAATAAAGCTCCACGATTAAATGGGTTATCATCGGATTGTTCTACTATAATCAATTCGTAATCTAATTTAGATTTTTTAAAGTGATTCTTAATAGAGGTAGTAAAGTGATTTAAGTGGTTTCTACGATTTCTATATGGTACAATTATACCAATTTTCTGCATAGAGATTGTTTATTTATTTTTAATAGTTTTTTCGTACCATTCAGATAAGTACCATTCAATTCTAGGGCCCCATTCTTCTTTATCGATTTCTTCAACCCATATAGTAAGAGCATCTAAAGAGTTTCCTATTTTTTCAAGAGCTTTAACTTTTCTTTCTTCTAAGATTTTAGAAGTTTCGTCTACTTTTGCCATAACTTAATTTATTTAATTGTGTTTATTTAATTGTTGTATATAAATATATAAAAATTATTAAATGATAATAATTTTATTGGTTAATCTGTTCCATTTTGAATAATCAAAATGAAATTTATTTTCTGTTCTTTCTATCATAAATTTTGGATTGTTTATATCTATTTTCCAATCATTTTTTTCGATTGATTTGTACATCTTTTTATATTCTTTCCAAAATGAATAATCTTCGAGTGTTTCGGATACTTCCTTTAAACGCTCTAAAACAGTTGAATCCCACTTAAAATGATGAACTTGTATAAATCCTTCACCTCTACCAATTGGGTATCTTAGGGGATGTTTAAATCCTTCCTTACCCCATACATGAGATTCGTTTATGATTGCATAATGTTGACCTGGTGTAACATCTACCGAGCCTTTCATTACACAAACTTTATTTGGACAAGCTCCACTCATTGGATATCTAAAAAATCCAGCGAGTGGAAACTCACTCCATATATTAGTTTCTTTTGTTACCAAAGGAAACTCTCCGTTCTCTCCTATCCTATCGAGAAAACCTCCCGAGATAAATTTCCAACCATTTTCCTCACACTCAGAAATCATATCTCTAAGGTCTTTTGGATAAACATGAAATTCATCATCATCCGAAACCACCCACCATTCGTTAGGTTTGGTTTGCTTTATTTCGTTGTATAATTGGGTCACTCTTTCCCAATTAAATTTTGGTTCTGTTACTATTTTATGTGGGGTTATTCCTAGGGATTTGATTTCATCTAAAATCCCATCGTTTTCATGTTGTCTGTAAACAACAACATATATTTCATCTACAATGTTTTTGTAATGTTCCAACATATGTGGAAGCATTGTAGTGTTGTGACCAACAACTGTAACTAAATTTACTTTTTGCATTTCTGAATAAATGTTAATCCAGTTGATGATGGTTTAGTTTTAAATATACCATTATTAAAAAAACTAAAAGTTTCCCATTCTTTATTATAGTACTTTAGTTCTTTTATTTCTTTTACAAGTTTGGCCGGACCATTAACATAATCTTGATGATTCTCTTCTAATACATCATCCGTAACTATATGTTCTTTCTGATAAGATTCATCAGTATCGTGAATAGATATAATTCCATGTGGTGAAAGTATTTTAGAATATAATTCAAAATCTTGTTTAACATCTTCATAAGAATGTCCTGCATCTATGTGTAGATAATCTATCTTTATATCTTCTTTAACAAAATAGTTGTAGTATGCATTTTTTGTTGTATCTAATATTATTCTACAAGGAAAACTTGTTCTTAAAAAAGAATCTTCATCAGTCCAATCTACCTCACCACCAATTCCATTACAAGCATCTACCAAAATAGTTGTCCCACAATCTCCCCATTCCATTGCCTTTTGACCATCAAATATTTCTTGGTCATGTAAATCAATTCTAGCTTGAGACATAATTCTTGGAACAAATCCACCACCACTACCTAAACATACACAAGTTTTTGCTCTCATATATTGTATGGTAGAATAAATTAACATACCATCACCCAAGTGTTTATCGGATGCACCATGTGTCCATCTGTATTTAACAGGTTTAAGTTCATCAAATGGATTGCCATTCACATCAATAACTTCTTTTTTGTTATTGGTGAAAAAATCTTTTATTAAATTGTAGTTAATGATACTCATTGTATATAAGTATATATAAATATATTAAAGAATAAAATTATTTATGAAAAATATTGTAAAATTTTTTGTGTCCATTCCTTTTTATTATCAAAATACTTTAAATATTTTTTTAAATTACTAAATTGTTCTAAATGGGTTTTATGATTATCTGATAATATCGTTTCGTATGTTTGTTTAAATTCTTCCTTAGAAGATGCTCTATATTTGTAATCAACATCTCCCCAATCAGAATGTAATATTGGTAATTTACCCCAATCTACTGCCTGAAATATAGAATATCCAAATGGTTCTTTAGTATGACATGAATGTGAAATACTCCATTTAAGGTTCATAAACGATTCATGTATATCAGTACTCCATTTAAAGTATTTAACCTTGGAGAAATCAAACCTGTTTGTTTCAGATATATTTTTCCAATCATAGTAACCACTTAAAACATAAGAAGGTAATCCATCTAAATAATGCACATTTTTTCTTGATTCAATTCGAGAAGTGAATCCTAATTTTTTATTAATTGGATTTAATTCTTTGTTTTGTAAAAATTCATAAAAGTTTGTAATAGTTTCTGTTGGATAATCTTTGAATATCTGAGAATCGTTATTTCCTATCCATATTCTTTTTTTACAATGATTAAGTAATTCTTTTACATCCTCTTCTACAATATTTGTATTAAACTGTCTAAGAGAATCTCCATACTCTAACATATCAGGTAAATAAGCTTGTACAAAAATAGTTCCCCACTTATCTTTATGTTTCCAAAGATGTTCTCTTTTGTGATAGTTAGCGTGTAAGAAATGAATTTCAGTACAATCATGAAGTATTTGTTCTGTTTTATCTGTATTATTAAAATGAAAGTGTAATTTATTTGATTTTTCTAAATCATAAGTATCTTCCCAACCAACTGGTTTTTTAGAATCAACCAAAATATAATATTCGGAAAGTTTTGGTAGAACTAATTCTATAAAATTATTAGTCCATATATCAGCACCACCTTCTATGATGTTACCACAACCTGTTGTTACAAAAACCTTCATTAATTTATTTTTTATCCACAATATAGATAGCCATATACACCTTCCATTCTACCATCAGAATCCCAAGAAGAAGATACCATAGATTTTGCAACTGTATAAGAACAATGATTTTGTCTTTCTTCGTACTGAGGATTGTTATCTCCATCAAATCCGGTTACTATCCACTCAGATGGTTGTTTCATCAAATATCCTGGTGTATCCGAAGAACATAATAAATCACCTGATACAATATCACCTCCTTGATTACATACCTTGAATCCTTCTAAATCAAATTGTGAACCAGATGGGTCATATTCTATACTATCTCCAAGTGCTGCAACTCTCCATATAGATTTTGAACCTGTTTCTTCGTTTGGTATAAAATTACCCATTGAATCTTGTAATGATCTTGAAACAATATAATCAGGTGTTACATAATCCTTATCTGCTTTTTCACCAAGTGATATGAAATTCATTTCGTTTTTTTCCCACAATATACCCAATACACTAGAATCTTTAGCAGAAGTAACTTTTATTAATTCATTGTTTGAATCTAACTTTACTAAATCACCATGAGATATATTTACAGAGTTATCTTTTATGTAGTTGTGTGCAGCTGTAAATTGATATGCTATTTTTTGTACATTGTGTGAGAGAATACCATCTGAGATATAATTATGAACTTTATTTAACTCATAATTCCACACTTTAACTTTTTCATTAAATATTTTAATACTTGAAATAGTATCCAACTCCAAATCACTACCATTGTAAACATACAATTCACCACCAACACCTAATTGATCTATTGCTATTGCACAATTAGGATAATCAGGATGATACAACATATGTGAATTAGAACATCTTAATTCTTTACCTGATTCTGTTTTTAGAATACTCCATCCATTAACTTCATTAACTATTATTTCATCAATAGATGACCATCCCCATTCCTTAGTTTCAAAATTAAATATTTTTATAATATCATCTTTTTTAGTATCTTCTACATTTATCTCACCTCTTTTGGAAGTTATTTTAGTACCAGCTAATACACAAGAGGTGTAACTATCAAATCCACTTGCAACAGTACTAAAGTTATTTTCAACATCATCAAATTCACTATCAAATCCTGTGAATCTTGAAGCAAATGATTTTGCTGCTCCACCTGCGGTTTCTTTATATCTAGCTCCATTTTTTAAAAGAAGACCAGTACCATCGATTTCGAAAATAGTACTCCAAGATTTGGTTTGGGAGGCTGATTTTAATTTAGCTCCTTCATCAATTTCTGCATCAGAGTTAACCGAACCTGCAAAGGTTGCAACACCAGCTGCTGATATATTAAAGTTTTTAGCTGAAATGTATCCAGCTGAATTAATTGTTATTCCAGCAGTTGTAAAGCCTCCATCACTTCCTCCACTAAGATTAGTAGATGAAAGTGAATCTGAACTTATACTCCATCCACCAATTGATGCACCAGTTGTAACTGTTAATACACCAGTTGCACCATTAAAAGATAAGGGAGAATGTGCACTTCCATTTGTACCAGCAAGGTAGAAGTTTCCACTAGAATCCAAGTACGATTTCCAAGCTGAAGATTTAATAAATCCAAGTTTATCACTACCTAAATGTAATCCATCTGATGTACCTGCTGCTGTAGTTGGTGTAAATGTTGTAGGGTTTACAAGAGATGATGTTACGGCGGCTACTGAAGATGCAATTGATTGAGCAGTGTTTGCTGTTGCTTGAGCTGCATTTGCTGCAGTATCATCTGTTTTAGAATCTGCGGTATCTTGAGCACCTTCCGCGGCTGATTGAGCGGTGGCCGCTGCATCACTTGCATTTGAAGCAGCAGTTGCATTTGCAGCCGAACCTGTTGTTACGGCCGCCAAAGAAGCAGAAGCAGGGCCTGAAGTAATTGTTATATTACCTGCTATTTCTAAATCACTTCCATCCCATTTTAAATATCTATTTCCTGAAGCGTTCTTTAGTGAAAGTTTTGGAGTTCCACTTGCTACACCAAGAAATATACCTGATGCATCATAAACTTGGTTAACTGATGCACCACTTCCTTGTCCTAAAGATATGTAAGGATTGGCACTACCACCTGCTAATGTTATATTTGCAGCAGATAAAGTACCAGATGAATTTGTACCAACATTTAATGTATTTTGTACAAACGAATCTTCAAATATTGCAACTTTTGCAGCAACAAATAAATCTGAAGTTCCAAGTAATTCCCAATTCGTACCTGTTCCTGGAGGTCCTGTTACTCCAGCTGCCGTTGAGGTGTGTTGTGCAGTTGCTGCATGATATGCACCAGTTGAAGCTATATAAACAGTATCTCTTCTACCAGTTCCTGCAGTTCCATCTGGATTAAATAAATAATTTCTTCCTGATTCCCATTCTCCAGTATGAACAATACCTGGTCCTGTGTTTCCATCTACTACAACATTTACTTTATGTGATTTGGATATACTACCTGCACTTCCTGAGATATCTGTATAATTTATATCAAAAGTAGTTTGAACTGCTGTAAGAGAATTTGGAGTAGATGGTGTTATTGTTTTATCATTATTATTAGTACCGCTACCTACATTATCAATGTAGAATGAACCACTTGAATAAGGTGAACTATTATCGTAACTAAATGTAGTAGAACCTTGAACCACATTTACAGTAAATGCAGTTGGTATTCCAAATGATACAGGTACTTGTTGTTTTGTAATATTTTGTGAAGCAGGTGAAACATCAAAGTTTAATCCTGCGATACCACTTAAACCACTTGGCCCTTGTGCACCAGCACTACCATCAGAACCTTGAGCAGCTACTCCTACATTAAGTGTGATTGTATTTGAAGTAAATGTAGTACCTTCTGAGTTTGTATAAGATAATGTTACAACAGAAGTTGTACCACTACCATCTGTTGGGGTACTTGGTGTTACAGTTCCATTATTATTATTTGTACCATTTGTTACACCAGTAATTTTATATTTGTTTGAAGTTACAGTACCAGTTGTATATGTGTAATTAGAACCTCCTTCATTTACAGTAATAGTTACTGTACTTGGAGTACCAACACTACTGAAATCTGCATTGGATGCTACTGATTGAGCTTGTGGGTTTGCTGAAATATTTACAATAGGAGGAACTGATTTTACTCTTGTTATATTTGCTGTAATTGTTTTAGTACCAGTTGTTCCCTCACCATCTGTAAAGTTTATTGGTATTGTAACAGTTGATATTTCATCTTCCATATCAGATACAGTATCACTAAATGTAATAGTATTTGTTGATATAGTTCCACTCAACCCACCAGTAAAACTCAGAGTACCAATAGATGTAAATCTATCTGTACCACCTTCTGTTGCTTTAACAGTTATAGTTGCTGGTGAAGCAGAACCTGTTCCTAATGAGTTTGCATTTAATGCTTGAGATTGTGGACTAACCGCTACTTCATCATTTGGTTCTCCCTTTTTTACTCTTGAAAATGATGCAATTATA
>MDSV01116452.1_pt1 | contig 14234 bp, 13 predicted proteins | sample 810851 | NCBI WGS metagenome assembly MDSV01 (sample SAMN05326640, study PRJNA326480) | marine metagenome | isolation source: seawater | place: Atlantic Ocean: North East | collected 2012 | reverse complement strand
ATGTTGTTTTAACAGCACAATTTAATGGTAAGAAAGTTCCTGAGTCAACCTATGAGTCAGTCATGACATTCTTTTTTATTTATATAATTACCTTTTCTGCTTCTGCATTGCTTTTGTCTTTTAGTGGCCTTGATTTTTTAACTTGTATATCAGCTGCAGCATCATCAATTTCCAATGTAGGTCCCGGATTAGGAGAAATTATTGGACCTGAAGGAAACTATAATTCTCTAAGTGATTATTCTAAGTTTATTATTGCAATTACAATGTTTTTAGGAAGGCTAGAAATGTTAACAATTTTTGTTTTATTGCTTCCGTCATTTTGGAAAAACTAAATTATTTAATAATTATGTTTCTTTAAAATGTAATGAGTTTACATATTTGATTTTAAATCACGACTTAATCTCATGATAAGGTCAGATTGCGTATTTTGAATGACTGTTTCAAAATCACTTAAACTAAAATCTCCCTCTATTGTTCCATAAGAGGATACAGTTCCCTCAATTATTTTTTTTCTAGAAAGTGTGGGTTTATTCAAATTAACTTTAAACGATAAAGTGGCATCTATCCTTTTTCCATTACTAATAAAAGAAGTTTCTTGGTTAAAATTAGTTATTGTAAAAGTCATGTTTCCATCAAAACCATTAATTTTTACTTTTTCATCGAACCATTTATTAATTAATATTTTTAAATGATTAGGTATTTTTTTTTCAATTATTAATTCTTTTTGAACAACATCGAAAGTTATTGATTGAAAATCGGTTTGAGTATTATCAATAAAGGATTCATTTGCAACACAACTTGAAATATAGAAAGCAATTAAAATTAAAAAAGTTTTATTCATAAATTGAGATCAATATAATTGAAGTACTTTTTAATACAATTGTTATTGATAAATAAACTGAAGGAGTTTTTTTTGAGCAATCATGCGGTTGTAGGCTTGCTTCCATACAATGGATTTAGAACTCCTAAATACACCCTCTTCCACTTCAAAATCTAATTTAGCTGGTAAACAATGCATAAAAATACTATCACTAGCAGTTTTAGACATAATTTCATTTGTTACACAATAAGGTTTCAATATTGATAATTTATTATCAGAATCTTCATCATTCATTGAGATAAAAACATCAGTCATAACACATTTAATTTTTTTTAAGTCAATATCGTTTAAATTGTCAACGATAGAAATATTTGAATTCATCGACCATTTTTTTTTATTGCTAATGGATAAAGGTGAGCAAATAATTAAGTTTATTTCCTGGAATAAATTTGCAGCCTCTACTAAGCTATAGCAGACGTTATTCATATCTCCCATCCAAAGAATATTGCAATCTAATTTTCCAAAGTGTTCTTTAATTGTTAATAAGTCACTAATAGATTGACATGGGTGAGAAATATCACTTAAAGCATTAATAATTGGTTTTTTAAAATATTTTGATGCTTCTAACAGCTTTTGATGATTGTCGGTTCTAAAAATCAAACCATCAAGATAGCAGTTCATTGCTAAAAATGTATCTTCAAAACTCTCGTATCTACTGATGTTGAGTTCTTTAAATCTGATATCGATTGAATTTCCTCCTAATTTAGAAATTCCAACGTTAAAAGATAAGCGTGTGCGCGTAGAGTGTTTTTCAAATAAAAGACCAATTGATTTATTTTCTAATGTTTTTGTATCCTCTTCACTATTCAATATTTTAAGAATATTTATTCTATCTAAATCAGAAATATTTAAAAAGTTAGTCATATTTAATTCTTATTACTTAAAGTTTTTAGAACAAGGAAGTAGAGTATTTTTTCAAATATTATATTTATTTTATTATCTGTGGTCATAATGATTTAGCTTTTTCTAACAAATCTGAATAAATACTCAAATGATTTTCTATAACTTTTTTGATTTGAAATTTTTCTTCTGCTAATTTCCTTCCAGCTTTACCCATTTTGACTCTTTTTGATGGATTTTGAATTAACCAAATTATTGCCTCTGCTAGTTTATCTACATCTTTAACTGGAACGAGTATACCAGTTTTGTTGGGTATAATAGCATCGCGACAACCAGGTACGTCAGTTGTTACTACCACCCTGCTCGCTGCAGCAGCCTCAATAAGTGATTTTGGTAAACCTTCTCTATATGACGGTAGGCATATTATGTTTGATTTTGAATATAAGATTGGGATTTCGTTTTGATAACCCAAAACTTCAATTAATTCTTCATTTTTAATTTCTTGAAGTTCTTTGGAATTTAAACCTGTAGGATTTTTTGTATCCAAATCGCCAGCTAATAAAAATTTAGCTTTTATACCTCTTTTTTTTATTAATCGAGCTGCTGAGATATACTCAAATACGCCTTTATCTTTAATTAATCTTGCTGCAAAGCAAACAATGGGTGTGCCAATAGGTTCTTCAAAATTTGAAAAATTTTGTAATTCTACCCCGGATCCATTTATAATGGTGGTTTTGGATGATCTTAATATTTTTTTATTAATAAATTTGTTTAAGTCATCTTTATTTTGGAAAATAACAATTTGATTAGGATGATTAAATGCATATTTATAAATAGGATATAATAGAGCACGTAATAACTTAATATTTAATTTCTTGTCAATAAATAAAGTTCCCAGACCAGAGACTGATGAGACTACACCTCTTACTCCTGCAATTCTTGCAATAATTCCTCCATAAAGATATGGCTTTATAGTGACTAAATGCACTATATCAGGTTTTTTTTTTAAAAATAATCTGAATATAAAAAATAGTGATCTGATTTCTTTAAATGGATTCATGCCCACTCGATCTAATGGAATATGTATAGTTTCAATATTCCTATTTTTTAAAAAACTTATCTTACAACTTCCAAGTTCACCATATCCTACAACTACACTATAGCCTAAAGAAATTACAGACTCAGCTATTTGTAAACGATGAGATACAAAAAAACTTAAGTCATTTACGAGAAATAAAATTTTTTTTTTCATAAGTTTAAAATTACTAAATTAACATTTAATTATTTACTATTTTAGAGTCTCATACTAGTTTGATTTTTTTTAAACAAAAATTTTAGGTCATAGATAACATGAATTTCTTTGCACAATTTTGTAATTGTTTTAATTCCTATTTTTTTAAATTTTCTGTGTGCTACTGCTATTATTATTCCATCATAAGTATTATTTTTGAGTTTTGAACATGGGAACTTACCATATGTCTTTTTTATTGTCTTTCTATCAGCCCATGGATCGAATAAGTCATAGCTACAATCAAATTTTATTAATTCTTTTAAGACATTTTCAACTCCTGAGTTACGAGTATCAGCACAGTCCTCTTTGAAAGTAAGACCCATTATTAATATTTTTGCTTTATTAACTTGAATATTCTTATTTCTTAAAGCTTTAATAAAATTTTTAGCGACAAAGGAGCCCATATTGTCATTGATTTTCCTACCTGCTAAAATAACCTTAGGATTATAACCTATACTTTCTGACTTGTGTGTGAGGTAGTATGGATCTACTCCAATGCAATGCCCTCCTACTAAACCAGGTTTAAAAGGTAAAAAATTCCATTTACTACCTGCCGCTTTTAGTACTTCTTCAGTATCAATATTTAGTTTGCTAAATAAAATTGATAATTCATTAATCAAAGCGATATTAATATCACGTTGGATGTTTTCAATAACTTTTGCTGCCTCAGCTACCTTTATATTTGATGCCTTATATGTGCCTACAGATATTATTTCAGAATATAAATTGTCTACTAAATCGGCAATATCATTGTTTGATCCAGAAGTAACTTTTTTAATTTTAGATATCGTATGATTTTTATCTCCTGGATTTATTCGTTCAGGACTATATCCACAAAAAAAATTTTTATTAAATTTTAATTTTGAATATTTCTCCAATATTGGAACACATTTTTCTTCAATACATCCTGGGTAAACTGTGGATTCATAAATGACTATGTCATTTTTTTTTAATATTTTTGAAATCATTTCAGTAGCTTTTAATAATGGAAATAAATCTGGTTTTTTTTTATCATCAATTGGTGTGGGAACAGTAATGATATAACAATTTGAACTATATAGATCTTTGACAGTGTTTGTGAATGTCAAATTTTTTAAGTTTTTTAATTTTTTTGTCTTAATCTCTAGATTAAGATCTATTCCAGATTTCAAATCACTTATTCTTTTTTTATTTATATCAAATCCGATTACTTTTCTTTTTTTTGAAAATTCAAGCACTAAAGGAAGCCCTACATAGCCGAGTCCGATCACAGCTAAATTTATATCTTTTTTACTTAGTATCATTTCTGATAATAACTTTTGTACCATTCTACAAAATTAGAAATGCCTTCAGTAACTGATGTAGAAGGTTTATAATCAAAATCTAAATTTAAATTGTCTACATTAGCAAATGTGTCAGGGATATCACCTTTTTGTAAGGGTAAATAATTTATTTTTGCTTTTTTTCCCAGGGAAAACTCCAGAGCGCTTATATATTCCATAAGTTGAACTGGTTTATTGTTTCCTATGTTATAAACACGCCAAGGGGCTAAACTAGATGCTGGATCTGGTTTTTTACTATCCCAATTAGGATTAATTTTTGCTGGATTATCTATTGCTTTGATAATGCCTTCAACAATATCATCAATGTATGTAAAATCTCTTGTATGCTTACCGTTGTTAAATACATCAATAGGTTTATTTTGTAAAATATTTTTCGTAAATTTAAATAAAGCCATATCAGGCCTCCCCCATGGTCCGTAAACTGTAAAAAACCTAAGTCCTGTTGTGGAAATTTTAAAAAGATAACTATATGAATGTGCTAAGAGTTCATTTGAAATCTTAGATGCAGCGTAAACTGATAGGGGATGACTGACGCTATCATGCTCTGAAAATGGCATTTTGGTATTTGCACCATAAACACTAGAAGTACTAGCATAAACCAAATGTGATATTTTGTAATTTCTACAATTTTCTAATATATTTGTAAAACCAACAATATTACTGTTAATGTAAGCCATCGGATTTTCCATAGAGTATCTCACACCTGCCTGGGCTGCCAAATTAACTACTTTTGAGGGTTTGTGTGCCCTAAAGACATTCTCTAAACTATTTTTATCACACAAATCTAAATGATGATGATGATATTTAGAATATTTTGCAAGTTGTTGAATTCTAGAATCTTTAATTTTGGGGTCATAGTAATTATTATGGTTATCAATACCTATAACGACCTCTCCTCGACTTAAGAGACTCTTGCTAAGAGAATAACCAATAAAGCCAGCAGATCCTGTAACGATTATCTTCAATTGTTATAAACTAATTTATTTGTAGTATTTATCAAATCTATATTACTTTCTAATAAGAAAATTAATACCTAATAACCCTAAATATTTGCCATTAAATTCTATAATACAAAAATTCTCTTTGTTTTTATTGACAAGATTTTTAAAGTGTAAATTATCTTGAATATCATCAAATATAATTAATGTTTTTGAATTGATATTTGAATACAAATCTTTTAGAAACTTGTCTCTGCCACTGTAACTTTTATCACTATCATAATGAATTATATCAATAGGCTTATTTCCTATTTTTTTTTTTATCTCATTTATAGCAACATCATCTCCTCTTATATCTAGAAACCAATCCATACTATTTAACTCATTTTTTGCTAAGATACCAATATACTGCTCTGGATTATCTAATCTAAAATATGGAAAATCACTAGAATATAACTTTCCATTTCTATTTTTATTTAATCCTCTTAAAATAGCTAAGCTAGACCAACCTGCAGCTACACCTGTTTCAACAACTATATTTGGCATAAGTTTTCTTACAAGAAAGTATAAAAGAGTATAATTACCACCACCACCAAGTGGAACTTTAAGCTTGAGTAACTTTGCTTTAGCTTCATTCTCAAATAATTTTACTTCTGGGAGTATTTCATCAAATAATTTAGAATCAATTAACCTACAAAACTCCTCTGTTGAAAAGTATGTATTTATTTTTGCCCAAATTTTAGCTTCTTGAGAAGTATTTTTCTCAAATCTTTTAAAGATTTTTTTAATTATTACAAAAAAATAATCTTTTTTAAATATATTTGATAAAAAATTTTTCATCTAAATACCAATCCCTTGTTCTTAATATTATATTAAATAAATTTTAATATTTTTTATAAACTTTTGCCCAAACTTTATTATAATTTTTAATCATGACACTAATATCAAATTTATTAGAAATTTTAGATCTTGCCTTAATGCATCTTTGATTCCATTTTATTGAGTCTATTTCATAAAATGATTTCTCTAAAGCATTTGCCATATGAATTGGATCGCTAGGGGGAACTACCCATCCAGTATTTCCTACTAATAACGATGCATCTCCAACATCTGTTACAATACAAGGTGTTTTACAAGCCATAGCTTCTGCAACAACATTTGGGAAACCTTCTCCAAAGCTACTACTTTGGACGTAAACATCTATTCCATTCATAACCCCCAAAATATTATCATTTTGCCCAAGTAGTTTTATATATTTAGTGAGTTCAAATTCATTTATTTCTTGAATTAATTTTAAATTATTTCTATCAATATTTTTACCAGCTAAAATACAAAAAAATTCAATTTTTTTATTTCGTAGAATTGATAAAGCATTTAATAAGTTTGAGTGATCTTTTTTTGGATCATATCGTGCGACATTACCAATTATAAAATTTTTATTTTCTAGTTTATTTTTAATAATAAAAATTTTTTTTTCATCACTGTCTTGCTTTAAAAATGATAAGTCGTAACCATTTGGAATAAAGATTAATTTTTTTTTATCATATCCTTCCTTTTCAAATATATTTATAGCTTTTTTTGAAACAATGATGATTTTTCTTGGGATTAAGTATGATAATTTTGATAGTAGTTTAATTATCAGTATGGTCATCAATTTTGCTTTTCCTATTTCAAAGTTTGAATATCGAATATTCCAAATTATATTTTTATATCCAGCTAAGATTGATGCCATACCACCAACTAAGTCAGCATGAACAAGCCATGTTTGTGTAATGTCTGGTTTTAACCTTCGAATAGTATTTATTAAAAGAAGAAATTTAAAAATAGAGTAATACTTAAAGTTAAAACAAAAAACCTTTATACCTATTTTATTTAATAATGAAAAATATTTATCTGTTCCTTTTAATGATATTACAACATGTTTATTTTTAAGGTCATACTTACAAATCTTATATAAGGTATTTTCAGCTCCTCCATCGCCTAAACCAGTTATTATATGTAATATTTTCATTTATATTTTGAACTTTTATATAAAGTTATTTTTGGTAGCAATGAAGCAGCTAACAAAACAAACATAAAAACAAATTTTGATCTATGACGAATTCCAGTTCCAAAATTTCCAACGCCAATGCTATAAACAATCAAATATGAAATTAAAATCAGAAGAATAATTCTTAAATTAGGGTCTGATAAAATGACTTTTCTATTGCGAATTATTAGAAAAGTTAATGCAAGGTATAAAATTCCATCTAAAAAACCAATAAAATGGCCAGGTTTATTTATATCCCAAGGATATGGAGCTCCTATAAAATAAATAATTCTGATAGGAATTTTGTAATATAATTCACTTTTATTCTCGGGTACTGCCAATCTTGGATATTTTGCAGTGCCTTTATCAACATTTTTTATTTGTGTTAATATTAAGTCAATCTTTTCGTCAAAATTAGTTAATGATCCAATTTTAGGAACCCTAAATTCTTTTGTATAAACTATTAATGAGAGGATTAATAAAATTATGAAATAACTAAAAGATTTTAAACTTATCTTTAACTTTATAGTAGAAATGAATAGTTTTCTTAAACTTTGATAAAAAATGACTAATAAAAAAGTAATTAAGCCAATTATCATAGCGCCATGAAAATGAGCAGCTAATACAAATCCTAAAAATAATTTAATAAAAGACTTAAAGTTTTTAAATCGAACCCAATCGACAATTCCATTTAATGCGACTAATAAGAAAAAATATATATAAGCTTCACGAAGTATTATGCATGAATATAAAATCAAAGTAGGAAATATAGCTAATGTCCATCCAACTTTATTTGAAATATTTGGTCCCCATATTTTTTTTGATACAACGCAGCCGAGATAGATTGAATTCATACCAAAAAATAGACTCAATGCTTTAGCCATTAACTCACTATGCCCAAATAATGAATAAAATATTGCGATAAACCAGCTAATAAAAAAGCTATTAAAGCCAGGGTAATTAAGTAATAAATTTGAAATACCTAGCTTTGATAGCTCATAGGCTCTTAATTCAAATCTACCAGCATCACCAACGCCATCAGGAAGTACTAATATAATTTGGTTCAACAAAATTGTAAAAATTCTCAAGAATAAAGCTACATATAAGATAGTTGCTAAAGAGGGATTTCGTTTAGCAAGATAGTAAATAAAAATAGTGACGATTATTAAAAAAGATGAGCCATTAAAATCAAAATTCATTATAATTTAAAATTTCTCATTTAGTTTTCAATATTCATTTCTATATCAGAATAAATTTTCTCAATATTTTTAAAATAATTTTCAATATTGAATTTATCTATTACTGTCTGATATAAATTTTCACCATATTTTTTTCTAATTTTTTGATTTGATACTAATAAATTTATAGCATCACATAGCTTAAGATAGTCAATTTCTTTGGGTTTTTGTAAATCTAAAGAATCAGGATTAATAACAAATTTTGGCAATGGAACGGCACCTAATATATTATCTTGAAAAGAAATTTCTTTATCTGGATTAATTAATATACCACTAAAACCATTTACAATTATCTCAGCTATTCCATCTACGTTAGATGCTATTACAGGCTTTTTGACATATCCAGACTCTATAATAATATTTCCTAATGGTTCTCTAATTGATGGTACAACCATGATATCCATTTTCGAAATGAACTCTAATGGATTTTGAAAACTACCTAAAAATTTAACATTACGAATATTTTTAGCTAATTCTTTTAATTTATTTTCTAGTATTCCCCTACCTGCTATGAAAAAGTCATAAGCCTGAAGTTCTTTTGCTGCATTTATAAGTATATGGACTCCCTTTGGTGTATCAAGTCTACCAATGTATCCAATACTAAACCTATCGCTATACCTATTTTTTTTTGATGGAAGATAATTAAAATCTTTGCTTATAAATCCGTTATATATAACTTTAATCTTTTTTTCATCTATACCAAATCTTTTAATTAAGATTAGTTTTGTGGCTTTGGAATTTGCAATTATAATTTTAGATCTATCTGCATTATTTTTATAAACTTTCAAGTCTTTATCACTTGCGTTCCAAACCGAACCTCTTTCATGAAAAATAATGTTATTAGATGGTATAATTTTTAATAATTTTTCAACAGAGTAACTACCCAAATTATTATAAAAATGAATAATATATCTATCAGAAAATAAATAAAAAATAAATTTAATTTTGTTTATAAATGAATTATTAAAATTATGATGGTATTTTTGTACTTCAATAAAATTATCTATTAAATCATGCATGCTAAAAATACTATGATCAAAAGCACTTTTTTTTTGAGCATGTGAGAAATAAAGAGTAAAACTTTTTTGCACGCCCCCAATATCTGAAAGAGAAATTTGATGTATAATTTTTTTTGTCAATTACTTAATCATTACATTTAAGATACTAATATATTACTTAATTTGGGTTTCATAAAATATTCATCTAAAGCTAATTCATTTTTCAAAATTAAACGCTCATCAATACAAGATACAAGTTCATATGAATATTTTTCGCAATAATCATAAATTTCACTTACATTTCTATTTAAAAGTTTAAGATGCTCAGGGTGCAATGAAATAATTATCTTCGGTTGGTATGATTTTAAAATTAATTCAGCACCATCTAAAACATTAAACTCGGATCCTTCAACATCAATCTTTATAACATCAGGAATAATTGAATTTTCTTTGACAAAATTATCTAAACAGATTTGCTTAATTTTTATATGATCTATTATGATATTTTTTTTTTTAAATTTTAAATTTACAATTGATGGAATGCCGGATCCATCTCCTGCATCATAAAAATCAATCAAATCACTATTTTTTTTTCCAACTAAGTGTGGAACTACAGTAACATTTGAACAATTATTAATTTTAACATGATTATTCAAATATCTAAGATTAGTTGGCGAAGCCTCAAAACTAAATACTTTATTTGTCAAATGAGCTAAAGGTAAAGTACACAAACCTATATGAGCTCCAATATCAAATACAACTTTTGTATTATTTGAAATATCTAAAAGTTTTTTAAATCCTTTATTGTGGTCATTATGAAAGTTTTCAAAATTACTAAATGCAAATTTACTATTAATTAAGAATGAATACTTATTTAAGATTTTAATTTTTTTAAATTTTCCATAAATCAATCTTGCAAAATTTTTAGCTAAATTTTTCAAAGTTTTTTTAAAAAAGGGATTTTTTTTTAAAAAAGAAATTTTTGAAAAAAAAATTATAATTTTTACTAACACTATTTATTTCAACTCTAATAAAACAGTTCTAATGCCACCATATTCTGTTATATAATTTATAAAATCTTTATGGTCAATATTCTTATAAATTCCTCTTTGAAATGGAAAATCATTAATAATTTTAAATGGAGTATAGCCATTTCTTAAAAATTTTTCTTTAGGTTCATTTATTGAAGAAAAATATTTTATATAATAACCAATATTAAATAGTTTATTAAAAATATCTATTACATATTCTTTTTTGTTTACATAAATAGGAAAATGAGTTTCAAAAATAATTTTTTTGGGCAAATGGTTTTTAAAATTATTAGAAAAATTAATTAAAGACTCAAATACCTCAATTTCATGCCCTTCAATATCCATTCTAATTAAATCTATTCTTCTTTTATTTTTAAGATATTCTCCAAGATCATATGTTTGAACCATAATTGAATTAGAGTTAATTTCTTTTTTATTAAGGTTAAAAGAACTTAAATTAGTCTTAGATGATAATAAAAATTCTGCTTGCTGAGTTTTGTTTGATATTGCACCTTGTTCAATTTCGAATATTTTTTCAAGTTTATTTAAAGATATATTTTTTTTTAAATATTCAAAATTTCTAGGGTCAGGTTCAATTGCATAAATTTTGGCAGTTTTACCAATTTTTTTTGCCTCCATAATTGCGTAATAACCAATATTTGCTCCTAAATCTAAAACAATATTTCCATTTGTTAGCTCTTTATCAATTATCCATTTGTGATCTAATTCTCTAGATCTATAAATATATAAAGCCCTACCAATACCATCATATTGCATAGGTATATGCATTTTATAATCATAAATATTAATAATAATCGAACCTTTGGAATTTAATATTTTAAAAAAATGAAAAACTAGATATTTGAAAATTAAATTCAAAGAAGAAAATCTATAAAATTGAAATAGTTTTATAATTTTCTTCATTATTTAATCTTGCATCAATTTTATAAAGTAATTACAGAACTTTTCTTGACCTAATTTTCCAAAAGAATAGCTTTTATATTGATCTTGCAGTTTTATTGCATAAACGATGTACTCTTCATAATTATTTATGACCTTTTGTACAGTTTCTAAAAGATTGGATAAGTCCCATTTATACTGAACGACAGTATTTTTATTAAAAATATCTGGCCAAGTATCTATATGTGATATGTCAGGTTTGAGTAAAATAGATCCTGAAAGTGCTACTTCATAATCTCTTGGAACATTGAGTTCACCCCAACCAAAAGGAGATACAACTATTTTTGAATTACGCATTTCGGAAAAATAATCATGTCTATTTAGCTTGTCAGTAGAAATATAATTGCTTAGGATTTTAGCTGTTTGCTTGCGGTGATATGCTATTCCTTTACTGTAACCATCTGTCCAAATTCTACAAGATAAGTCTTTTGATCTTTTCGACTCCGGGTTTATGTACTCAAATGATTTAATGCTTTTTAACATTTTGCTATACAGATTAAAAAAACGTCTATTAAATCTATTGAGGTAATCATATTTCCATAAATTAGAGTTTGAACTATGATCTGCAAATGTAGCATTAAAACCAACTTGGATTTTATAAAGCAAATCTCTATCTTCTTTTTTTACAAATTTAGGTGAATATTTTAAACTTTCATTTGGTAAAGGTTCATAAGTATCAATTATTTTATTTTTATAATAGTAATCTGTAATAATTGTATTTCCTTCATATGGCACGCAATAAAGATTCTTATCTTTAAAAATGAAAGGCTTTAATAATTTATCAACATAAGGAAGTGCTTCTAGTGCCCAACAAAAAGTCGAGTCATTAAGTTCATAATAAAATAATTTATTGCTATTAGTCTTTAGTTTTTTTAACAAATCAAAAATACTTGATTTATTTACATCCCAATCATTAATTACAAACTTACTTTCAACAATGACAACATCACATGATTTAATATCTTCTGAGTATTTAAAATAGAAGAAAATATTTATTCCTAACTCTTTTAATCGAGCTTTATTTTTTAAAATTGGAAATAACCATCCTCTTGAGGTAGGTGACAAGAAGCCTTTTGTTAGAATATTAATTCTCATTATTTACTAATTCATTAATCTTTTTTTGATATTCAGAGTCAATAAACTTTGATGAACATATACTACTTACATATTTTGCATTTTCTACTAATACATACTTAGGGATTTTTAAAATAATCAAAATTTTTTGAGCCCAATGCTCTGCTTTAAGTTCTAAAAAATATCCTCCTTTACCCTCTCTGATAACTTTATCAGTGATATTTTTTAAAAAGTTACTTATAACAGGAACTCCACATACCTGTGACTCTAATAATGGTGTACCTAATCCCTCAGCTTTTGATGGAAATAAAAAAATATCACTTGCTTTAATATACTCTTCAAAATTTTCAACAAATTCAGTGTGTATTTGTACCCTATCATTTAATTTTAGATTATTTATTTTTTTTAATATTTTTTCAAAATAATATTTATTTTCATTTTTTAAGGGGCCTACGAGAATAAGTTTAAATTTTTTTGGCAATAAATTAAGAATATCTAATGCAAAAAGTTGGTTTTTTCTATCAATAAAATTAGCGACAAGACTTAATAAAATATCATTTTTATTAAATCTAGTTAGCTTTTTTCTAAAGTAGAATTTTTTTTCATAATCAATAAAAAACTTATTTTCATCAACTGGATTATGCCTGTGCCAAATGTTTTTTACTTTAAAGTTTTGTGCTACGTTATGTAATTTTTTTGAAATAGCTATCATAAGTGTATTATCTTTTTTAAATATAGGTTTCATAAATTTTTGAAATTGAATTGGGTATAATGGATTATTTGTGTCGTTACATAATTCTCTAATAATTGGCTTATTTTTTTTTGAAAAATACCACGTCAAGAATCCAATAGTCCAGGTATTCCCAAAAGTATGAAGTAAATCAAATTTATTTATGTTTTTTTTTATATAAATCCAGCTAAAATAAACTTCCCAGATTAAACCAAGTATAATTAGTATATTACGTCTATAACTTTTTTTTTTTGAAATTTTGAATGGAGGCGATACTCTATAGACACTAACACCATCATAGTTTACTAATTCATTTCCTTGATAAATTATCGAATTTGATAAGACATTGAATTTTAATTCAAATTTTTTTTTAAGCCTTATATAAGTATTATGTGCTCTTAATCCAGAACCTGAGTATTCTGGTTGATACTTACTACTAACTACAAGTATCTTCAATTTAATTCATCCAAATTAAACTTTTTGATAAAATTATTAATTTTGTCTGGTGAAACTGCAATATAATTCAATATAGATTTGCATATTTTAGGATAATTTTTTAATGAACTGACTAAAATATCCTCGTTTCTTACTAAGTAAAAAATTTTATAACCATTCAAATTTAAAAGATTAAATATTTTACTATAATTTTCCTCTTGATATTCGAAAATAAAAAAATCAACTATTTTTTTATTTAAATATTTTGACAAACCTTTAACAACAAAATAATCCGATCCCTCAGTATCAATCTTGCAAATATTAATATTTTTTATTGTATTGTCGTAGATATAATCCCCTAAGGTAATTACTTTTACATTTTCGCTATTTTTGTTAGGACTTTTTTTTAAATTTTCTATATATAATTGATTCTCACCAGGCTTTTCTTTGTAAGTTTCTAAAATTGCT
>MDSV01045614.1_pt1 | contig 14234 bp, 11 predicted proteins | sample 810851 | NCBI WGS metagenome assembly MDSV01 (sample SAMN05326640, study PRJNA326480) | marine metagenome | isolation source: seawater | place: Atlantic Ocean: North East | collected 2012 | reverse complement strand
TTTAACTGAAAACAATTTATTTTGTTTGTTACATACAAATATATATTTAAATGGTATTTATCATATTATATATGTTAATAGTAAATAAATTATAAAATGAGTAAAATGAGTAAAAAATGAGTAAAAATTACTTGCTTTTTTTTGTAATAAGTTTTTCAAAAAAATGCCAAAATGCGCACTTTTTTTTTTTCGTAAAAACTAATATGTATGCCAGTCATAAAATATCTATTATGTATGACAAAAAAAACTGAAACGATTATGTGTATTATTTTATTTTTTAACTTATTTATGTATCCTATTTTTATGTATTTTTTATAACGAGTTTTTGTATGCCAAAAAAAATATATTAATTATGTGGATGATTTTTTTCGAAAAAAATATATTGATTATGTACAAGATTTTATAAAACTGAATTACATATAGTATTTTTAAAATTCAGCAAAAATCATATTTTTCATTTTTTTTATGTATGCTAATTTAATTTATAATTATATTATGTACATTATTTTTATTTATAAAAAATAATTATTTTTTCATAATGAGTCATATGTATGCCAAAACTACAATTTCGACTTAATGTATCTTATTTTTTTATAAAAAAAAATATTTTTTCATAATGAGTCATATGTATGCCAAAATGACATTTTCAGCTTAATGTATAGTAATTTTTAGAAAAAAATCATTTTTTTTCATAATGAGTCATATGTATGCCAAAAATATATAAAATATTGAACGGTATTAGGTTTTAGGCCTTAAGGATAAATTTTTTTACGCAATTTTTTTTTTTAAATTCTTATTTATGTATATTATTTTTTAATAAAAAACATAAAATATTGATTATGTAAATGATTTTTTTCGACACGTGTAATTCAAAATAGCAAGAGCGTTTTTTTTATTTAATTTATTTTTATTTAATCTTAATTGTATCAATAAAAATATACATTTAAAATAATAAAAATAGAATTTTTAAAAAAGCAAGTAAAAAAAATTAAAAAGCAAGTAAAAAATATTTATCAACAAAAATGTTATATTTATATTATTTTATTCTTGTACAATAATATATCAATAAATAATAATAATATTCTATTAGTGATTTTTATAAAACTGCATAAAAAAAAATTTTATTTTACATAATTTATTTGAAAAAAAATATAGGTTGCTCTGACAGCACTTCGTTTTTATGAAAATTTAGTCAAATTGCAGTTTTTTTTTTGAGCACCTTTTTTAGTGCAAAATGAGGGTTTCCTGCTACAAATTTCCACACATATATTTTATATATATAATATTTTATATATTTATTTTGTAAAGTTATGTATTATTTTAAAAAAAATTAAAAAAAATTAAAAAAATTAAATTTATAAATTTTCCATTCAATAAATATTTATTTATAAATAAATATATCAAAATAAGTAACATATATTTTTATTTTTTATTATAAAATAGTAATATATTTTACTTTAAAATTGTCCACATTAAGCTATAAATCAATAATCAATAATTATGCGCAATGAGGAAGTCGCAAAAAAAAAATTTAAAATATATAAATTACTGTTTTTTTTCTCCTGAAAAAAATATTATATACCCTATTTTTCCTTCAAGGTGTTTTGTCCCCAAATTTTAAAATTTTCTATAAATTTTCATTTTCCTGTGTTTTCATTTTAGGATAAATTATTGTATTATTAAAATAAAATTATTAAATATCAAAAGCTTACTACATTTTTTAAAATATTGCTAAATTTTCCAATTGGTCGAAATGCTAATAATCTCCACTTTTTTAAATCATAAATCTATAAAAAATATGATTATTTTTAATAATATTACCATATATGTTATGATATATTAACTACAAAAATAAAAAATTTAAATAATATTATAAATGCTAAAATATCCCTCTTATAAGCTAAAAAATAATTACCATATATAGTATATTAATTTAAATAATATCATATATTAGTCAATAAAAATAAATATATTAATATTAATTATTATATAAAATAAAAATATTTATTATAAAATTCGATTAAAAATGCTATAATTGTCCCCAAAATTGTGAATTTTCCATAAAATGTCATATTTTCCAATTATATAAAAATTTTCCATTTTTTGGAAAATTTTCCATTTTATAAAAAATTAATTTATAATTATAAATTTCAAAAATATCATTTAAAAAACACTTTTAGATAACAACTAAATCTAATTATTTATATAATTTTTTTCATATTAGTAATATAAAAAGATATATCTTAATTATATTATGGTTTATCAATGTTATAGATGCTTTTATTATTGTAAAAACAAAAAAGACATGAAAAAACATTTATTAAGGAAAAATATATGTGGTAGAAAACTAGAATCTTATGATTTTGATGAAGAAAAACTAGAATATTTATCGATGTTAAATAAATCAGAAGATGAAATAATTATTACAAAAGATGATCATAATATAATTGATTTTTCAGAAGATTGGGAATATGATGAAAATAAATTAAAATATATTATAGAACAAATAAAAAATACAAATAGTAAAAAATGTTGTTTTTGTAATAAAATGTTTTTCAGAAAATATGAACTTCTTAGACATATTGAAAATCACCAATGTTGTGTTATAAAAGAAAAAAAAAATAAAAAGATAATTTTAAATAATTATATTGATAAAAAAACAATACAAAATATTAATAATCAACAAATTAATAATCAACAAATTAATAATATTTCTATTAATGTTTTTAATAATTCTAAAGTAGTAAATGAAGATGGTGAAAAAATTTTAAATGGTTTTAGTGAAGATTGGGATATTTCAAAAATAGATTTACATAAAAAATTATTACTTTTCGTATCAGATAATAAATACTCTAATACTATGGAAGAAATTTTAAAAAATGATAAAAATATGAACATTTTACTGGGAGAAAATAAAAATGAATCTATCGTATTTGAAGAAGATAAATTCTTAAATGTTAGTAATGATGAAATAATTATTAAAACAATGTATAAATTATATAATCATTTATTAAAATTCTATACTGATATTAAAAATGAAAATATTATCAATAATGATCTAAATAAACATAAAAATAATCTTAAAGAAAAATACGATGACTTTAATAATAATAATATAACAAAAGAAATTGTAAAAAATATATTACTAGATATATTTCATAATAAAAAAGAAGAAGTTTTAGAAAAATTTAGTGAATTTAATAAATATTTAAGTATTGATCAAGAAAAAAGTAAAATTGGATTTTAATTTTTTGTTATATTTTCTAATTTTTTTTCAAATTTTTGAATCCTTTCATCATAATGAGTCAGTGCTTCTTGTATTTCTATTATTTGTATGTCACTTCCAAAATTTAAATACTTTTTAATTTTTTCTTTTTCATCCTTTAACTTTTCAATTTTATTTTTTATTTCTATAATATTCATTAATATTCTGAATATTAATTTATATATTTCGTAAAAAATAAAATCTAATATTTTAATTATTCTTTTTATAATAAATACTATTTTCATTAATTGAAATATCATATTTATTACACCAATCAATTGCTTTAAAAACTTGTTGTTTTAGTGTTTCATGATATTCAGTTTTAGATAATTTATTTTTTATTATATTTATAATATAATCAATAGATTTTATTTGATAATCAGAGTATTGATCATTAAAATCACATATATTTCTAACTAAAATATTATCGATTTTAAAATTATCAAATATAATATATTTATCTTCATTTATCATATTGGTCCAATTTCTAATATTTAATAACAATTTTTCTTTAATTTGAATTGATAAATTATCCAAGAAATTTAGACATATTATATATTTTTCTGAATTAGCTGGACGACTTGTTTCTGGTTTATAAATATATACTTTATCAAATGATGAATTTAATAATTGTAATAATTGAATACTATTTAAACTAAACAAATCAAAAAATTTTATTATAAAATGACCACCTTTACATAATATATTTATAGATACGACAATTTCAGAATATATAATTCTACTGGAATTTAGTTCTTGTCCATTAAAATCACTTGAATAATCAAAACCACCATCTGCCGTAACTATATTACATTTTTTTGTTTTATCAATAAATTTTTTAACATCATCATAAATATATAAATCACCATATTCAATAAAACAATTGTTATCCTTTTTAAAAATTTTTTTTAATTTATTCCAGTCTGGAACATATTCATCATTAGGTTTTAAAGTAATTCCCCAATATTTACAATTTTTTATATTATATTTTTTACAATAATTTATTGATGCTTCCATAAATCCACCTGGTCCTTCTGCTAAATGAACAAAATTTACATCAGATTTAAAATTCTCAAATAAATTAAAATTGTAAAAAATTTCCCATAATTTAAAATATGATCTACTAATTGGTGAATACAAACTAATACTATCATTTTTTCTTTTTTTATTATAACTTGTATATATTAATTCATAAGGATTACCTATTTTTTTCATTTTATCCCAACACTTTTGAATTTCTTCATTGTCAATTTCTTTTTTTTTGTAAGATAATACATTATTATTATTTTTAAATATAATGATCCTATTTTTATCGATATATTTTAGGTTAATATCATTAATATTATTTTTTCCTTTTTCTAATAGGAACTTCATAAATATTATGATTAATATTCTTTTAAATTAAAATATTACTATAAAATTTTTATAATTAAATTTTTATTTCTATACAATCTAGGATTATAATCTATAAACTTAGGACTATATTTTAATATATTAAATATGTAATTTCTAAATATACTGTTAAAACTTATATTCTTTAATTTTAATTCTTTAATTGCTTTAATATTTAATTTTTTATTAAAATATATAATTTTATTAAAGTAATTCAGTATATTTATCATATATTTTACTTTACCACCAAAAAATAGTTGATTAATTGATATTCCATTATATAAATGTGAATTAGGAAAAAAAATTTTTTTTTTTAAGATTGATATATCAAATTTATCATAATACATATCTGGTCTAGTTTTTATTAAATGACTATAATTTTTCAGATCATCTTTGTTAATTAAATTAAATACAGACTGATGTCCATAAAACTGCCAGAATAATTTTTCTATTAAATTTTTTTTTTTTATTATCATCACCATAAAAAAATTTATGCTTATATGTTTCATTTATATATTTTTGAATATCTATTTTTCTTGCTACTGTATCTTGATTTTCAATTAATATATTTTTAATGTTAATATTATTTTTTCTAAATTTATTTTTAATATTAATTATATTATTATTGTAAAATTTATCATTATTTAATACTTTGTCATTCGATATATTATTATCCCATGTATGAATATATATATGATAAGTATAATCTTTTTTGATAACATCTAATAAATTATTTTTTAAATTTGAAATAATTTCATCCATATTTCTTAGATGTCCTGAAAACAAAATAGCTATTTTAGTCATTATATAATAAAAATATATATTAATTAATCTTTTTAATTAGTATGGATAAAAAAATATGTATAATTTTATATGGGAGACAACATATTTTAGCTTATAATAATATATTAAAAATTATTGATTATTTAAATGCTGATGTTTTTTTAGTTTATGAAAATGATATATGTAATTATTTGAATCACCCTAATTTAAAAAATCATATTAAAGTAAATAACATTAAAAATAGTTCTAAAGTAGATAATCAATTTATTAAAATAAAAATTGGATGGAATCTGATGAAACAATATGAAAATATAAAAAAATTTAAATATTATTGTGTATTTAGATTACGTTGTGATATTCAATATAAATTAAATAAACATATTGAATTTAATTTAAAAAAAAAAATAGTTTATATACATAGTGATTTTTTATTTTATGGATTAAGAGATGAAGTTAAGATATGTTTTTTATTATATGATTTATGGTATAATATTAAAAATAATAATAAATTATATGATATTAAAATTATTAATTTAATAAAAACTATAAAAAATAATCCAAATGAATGTTTTGATATAAAAATATGGAAATATTATAATAAAATAAAAGCAATTCCATTACCAATTTTAAAAAATAATATTAAACATAATTTTAATAAACAAGATACATTAAATATATTAAATAATTTAAATATAAAATATAAAAATTACAAAGATGTTTTAAAAAATAATGAATATGAATTATATTTTTTTAATAATGGAGATAAAATAAATAAATTTCCATGTGAATTATCAATTTTACTTGTTTTATTATCAGAAAATATAATTCCTATCCACAGTAATTTTATTGAAGTAATAAAAAAGATATAATTTATTATCTTTTAATATAATAATCACCAATTTTATCTATATTATAATCTAATTTATATCGATATACTTTTTCTATAAATGGAAATAATACTTTATCATTTTGAATTAAATTATCTAATCTTCCATTAAAAAATAAATTTTTAAATTTTTTAGGTATTAATGCTATATGATCATTATTATGCTTTATAGCTCCATATCCTAAAGTAATTTTATTTTTATCATAAGATTGAATATTTTTAGCTTCAGATGTAAAATATAAATCAGGACGTATATATATATATAAATCAAAACTTATATTATTGTTTTTTTCAATTTTATCAATTAATGAATTACATTTTTTAAAATTATATAAAAAATGCATTCCTCTTATTAATTTTTTATCATCACTTAAAAATTCAATGTATTTTGATCTACATTTAATTTTTTTTAATAATTCATAATCATCTATTTCATTATTATTTACTATATTTACTATAAATTTAATTTTATTATATTTTTTTTTCATTTCTTCAATTTTTTTATTAATTAAATTTTCTTCTAAAGTTTTATAATTAAAATTCCAATTTTTTTGTTCTTTTGGTCCTGGATCAATTGATTTTAGATATAATAAAATGTAAGTATTTGTTTTGTTATTATTCTTAAATAATTTATTTATTACTTTATTATAACAAGAATCAAAACATTCAAAAAATGTTCTTAGATTTCCAGATATAATATATAAACGATTCATAAATATAATTATATAAATTATTTTTTATAAATTAATTTATAAAATTTAAAAAATATTTTTATTAAATTAATGATAATTATAATTCCACTTGGAGGAACCGGAGAAAGATTTAAAAAAAATAATTATAAAAAACCAAAAGCATTAATTAATGTATTTGGAAAACCAATATTATTTTATTTACTAGATAATTTAACATTAAATAATATAGATTATATTTACATTCCATATAATAAAGAATATGTTAATTATAATTTTGAATCATTATTAATAAAAAATTATCCAAATATAAATTTTAAATTTTTTATTTTAGAAAATAATACAAGAGGTGCCGCCGAAACATTAAATATATCAATTAAAAATCTAAATGAAGACTATAATAAGCCAGTTTTATGTTTAGATAGTGATAATTTTTATTTAAGTGATATTGTAAGCATGTGGAATGGATCTAATTCTGTTTTTACAATTATTGATAAAAATCCTCAGCCAATATATTCATATATAAAAATAGATAATTTTAATAATTTAATATGTATTAAAGAAAAAGAAAAAATATCTGATTATGCTTGCACTGGTGCATATGGTTTTGAATCAATACATGGATTAGAAAAATATACTTCAAAGATAATCGAAAATAATATTACTCAAAAATCAGAATTTTATACAAGTGGAGTTATTAATGAAATGTTAAATGATCAAATAATATTTAAAAATATTAATATACCAAATAGTAAGTTTATATGTTTAGGGACTCCTATTCAATTAAAATTATTTTATAATAATTACCCTAAAATTAGTTGTGTTAATGATAAAATTTTAATTAAAAAGAAAAGAATCTGTTTTGATTTGGACAATACTTTAGTAACTTATCCATATATACAAAATGATTACACAAGTGTTAAGCCCATTCAGAAAAATATAGATTTACTTAAATATTTAAAAAGATTTAATAATACAATCATAATATATACAGCAAGAAGAATGAAAACTCATAATGGTAATATAGGTAAAATTAATGCTGATATTGGAAAAATTACATTTGATACTTTAGAAAAATTTAACATTCCATATGATGAAATATATTTTGGGAAACCATATGCTGATTTTTATATTGATGATTTAGCAATAAATTGTTTTGACGATATAGAAAAAGAAATAGGTTTTTATAATAATTTTATAGCTAGTCGTGATTTTAATAACATACAAAATTCAAGTATTGATATTATAAAAAAGAATGGTATGGATCTATCTGGTGAAATTTATTATTATAATAATATACCAACTGAAATAAAGGATTTATTTCCAATATTTTTTAATTATTCTGAAAATTATTATGAAGTTGAAAAAATAAAAGGTATTAATCTAAATGACTTATATTTATCAGAATTATTGACTAAAGATATATTAAAAAATATATTAAACTCAATAAAAAGATTACAAAATACTCATTTTAATAATATAGATAACATCGATATTTACTCTAATTATTCAAAAAAAATTATAAGTAGATTTGAAAATTATGATTATTCTATTTTTGAAAATAGTAAAAATATTTATTTACATTTAAAAAATTATCTCGAAGATTATGAAAATAATAAAAAAGGAATAAAAAAAATAATTCATGGTGATCCAGTTTTTACAAATATAATTATAAATAAATATGATAAAATTAAATTAATTGATATGAGAGGAAAAATAGGAAACCAATTAAGTATTTGTGGTGATTGGTTATATGATTGGGCAAAAATTTATCAATCTTTGATAGGTTATGATGAAATATTAATGAATAAAAATATTTCACTAAGCTATAAAAAAAATTTAATTAATTATTTTAAAAATTATTTCATAAATGAATATTCTGAACAAGATTTTAATAACCTTAAATTAATTACAAAAAGTCTTATATTTACTTTAATACCTCTTCATAATAATTATAAATGTCAGTTATATTACAATTTAATTTTTACTGATGATTTAAAATAATTTTTATTCTTCTTTTTTATCAGCAATTATTACTTCACTATCATCTGTACTAACTGATGTTATTGTATCTGTATCTTTTTTTGTTTTCTTTTCCATTAAACTTAATAATTTTTTATATAATGTTGTTGGTGAATTTTCAATTTTTTTAAATATAAAAGCACTACTCAAAAAACTAAATCTCTTTTCTTCTTCAGACATATTATTTACTAAATCTTTCATTCTATTTAACTCTTCTTCATCCATATTCATTTTATTTTCACCTTTTTTTAATTCATTATAAAATTCTTCAAATGGTTTTATTAAAATTACTTCAAAACCATAATCTTTCATTACTTTTTCAAAATAATTAAAATTTACTAAAAATTCTTCATGAACATTTCCAATTGTTTGTACATAAACATCAATTTTCTTCCCTAAACTTTTTTCAGTTGTTCCTAAGGAACCTTTGTATTTCTTTTCAATTTTCCACATAATTTCACCATCATATGTTTTACCTGAAATTTCTTTTTTATTTTTTAATTCATTATAAATTTTTTCACCATCAAAACAAGTTCCTATTAAATAACCATTAACTTTTAAAACATCATTAACATTTTGAATAATAGTCCTAAAACTAATTTCATCCTTGAAAAAATAATGAATACAAAAATTTAAACTCATTGTATCAAAATTATATTTTTTATCAACGAATTTTTTTATATATAATTTATCACTTTGTGTAATACCACAAGCTTGACTTGGAAATATTAATTTTGATAAATCACCTCTAACATAATATGCCTGTGGTCTTGGTCTCGGAATTTTTGATTTATAATAACTTATTGCGTATTCTACTGAACTTTGATCATATTCAATTCCTACAACTTCAGAATATCCTGCTTTTTTTATTAATGTAATATCTGGTCCTTTTCCACTACAACCATCTAGTATTTTTCCATGCATCTTACCTGATGTATAAGATAATAAATAATTTGGTGAAGTGAAATGTAGTAACTGAGTTTTAATATATAAACGATGAAAATTCTGATATGGATATCTTTTCTTTTTAATTGAATTAGAATCTAGATCTGAAAAATATGATTTATAACTTGTTATATAATTATTATCTGTAACATCAACTTTACCAGACATAATAATATCTTCAGTTATTGGATTCTTAATAGAATGAAATATATCTATAGCTACTTTTTCATTATTTCCAAATTGATTCTTACCTTGTTTATATAAATTTGTTTTATCTACTCGATTTCTAATTGGATACCATCCAAATCCATTAGGATCATCATTATTATAAGAAAACTCAACAATTGTATCGTCTAATATTTCTTCTACATTCCCATTAATTGGATCAGTAGCATATATTTTCTGCTCACTATCAATAAATATTTTAGATGAATTATCATCATTTACAACTATATTTTCATTTTTGTATGGATTAAATAATGTAGGGTGTTGCTGAATTTCCATTTTTTTTGATTTTTTTACATAATTAAATTTTACACTACCTACATACAATTCTAATGTTCTATATAATCTTAATCTTCTTTCAGTTTTTTCATCACCTCTTTTTACATTTTCGATGTATGGACTATTTACAATATTATTATTTTCATCTTTTACAAATTTAACCAAAAAATCAATTGAATTTAATTCAGGTGGTTTCCATTTGAATAACGAATCCCATGTTTTACCTTGTAATGGATAGTGCTCATAAATTGGAACAAAAATTAATCCATCAGAATGAAACTGATTACTTTTTCTATTTGTCCATAAATTCTTAATTTTATCAAAAATATCACTACCATCACTCCTTAATGAAAATTCATAAGGTTTCTTTTCAAATTGAATTATTTTTTTTTCGTCAAAATTTTTAATTTTATTTATATCTCCTGAATTAAAAAATTTTGTTAATCTATCTAATCTTCCATCTAATTTTTCATCATAACTCTCATTTTTTTTTCTTAAACTAATCAATAATTTTCTTCTAATATCTTCACCTTTACAAAATAACATATCATAAGCAAAGAATTTCTTTTCTCCATTAAAATCTATCATTTCACCTTCAACTAATGTATTTTTATATTTAATTGATTCATAACCACTATCTTCTATTTGATAATTATTATTAAAATAATATATATGACCTTCTGAATTTACAAACATAAAATAATTTACACCATCAGCTTTTAATGTTACAGCATATCTATTATATAAATTTTTTTCATCACTTTTAATTAAATTAAATTTATGTAATGTTCTTGGTTTAGCAGAAATATAATTATTATCATTTTTTTTTACATTCACTAAATTTAAGTAATCATCGATTATTTTATCTTTTAAGTTAGTTTTTATTAAACTTGATGAATTATTTAATATACTTAAAATAAAATATATATATTTTGATAATTTTTTACTGATTATCTCTTCAGATTCGCTAGTTTCATCATTATTATTATATTCTATTTCAATTTCATAACTAGAGTTTGATTTTATTGTATCAGATTCCTTAAAACTTGGCCCATATCCCATTTTTACAATACTTAGATCAAAATTAAATAAATTATCAGTACTTTTTATAGAATATCTGTTTTTTAATCTATAAAATTTATTTGAGTTATTAGAAGTTAATAATAATTTATTTTTTTCAATAAATTTCTCTTTATCTATTTCTTTACTTAATGATAGTCTAAAATTATAATCATGATCATCATAAGTATCTATTTTTTCTTTTTCAATTAATAGTAAGTCTTTCTCTTCAGGCTCATTACCTAACCAATATTTTTTTATTGATGTTTCATTAAGTAAGGTCATTCTCGATTTAGTTTTGTTATTATTTTTTAAAAACACATCTAAATTTTGAATCATTTCATATTCTAATCCTAAACCATTATTTGATCTAGAAAATGTTAATTTATTGAAAATATTTTCAAAATCTTTAGAACTAATATTTTCATTAATAAATCTTAATTCAAATTCTAAATTTTTATCTTTATTGGATTTACTGATGAAATTTTTTATTTTATCATAAGTACTATTCGATAATTCCATAATAATATATATTCATATTAGTATTTTAAATAATTTTATTAATTAATTTATTTAATTTTTTAATAATTTTAAATTACTTTTTTACGAGGTTTAGGACCTTTAGATTTTTGTGGAATATTCCATTTTTCACCATACCTATTTACCAGTTTCGTTTTATAATTATTTGGTAAATTTAAATATATATCTTTCCATTTATATTTCAATAATTTATTATTTGAATCATAACAATCACTCCATAAAACATCTTCCCAATTATCTTTGTAATTACCATTATTATCCACATTACTTAAATAAAAATCTATAGATGAATATTTATCATTCTCAATCGTTTTAATTATTCTATTACATGATCTTTTATCTAATGAAAAATCAAAATATTTTAAAATATTTATTAATTTATCTTTTTCCTTAACATTGATAATTATATCTATATCATCATCACCATTTATACAAGAATTTTCTCTAACAATACCTAATAATGTTCCGTATCCAATAAACCAATCATTTATATTATTTGTATCTAATATTTTACCTATAGCAAGTAATGTGTTGTTTAATTTTTCTTGTGAATTATTACTACCATCATAAAAAGATTCAATTTTAGGTTTATAAAAATTGAAATAAATAGTGTAAAATATGATAAATAAAATAGTTATTAATATTATTATTTTTATATTATTGTTGTTTTTTTTAAATCCCATATAATATATTTACATATAAAAGAAGAAATAGATATGATAAAATATAAAAATAATTTTTATATTAAAATAATTTCTAAAAAAATATAACTTATAGTATAATTTCACTTAATAATTCATCTTTCTTTTTTTTAATTTCTTTACCTGTTTTCTCTGATTTTTTATAAATATTTATATCATTTTCAATACAGTATTTTCTTAAATCTTCAATATTCATTTTTTTTATTTTATTATAATCTTCTGATAAGTTTTCACTAATTTTATGTGTTTTAAATTTAGGTAACATATCAATTATTTTATACTTATCTTCCTTTAATGAATAATTTATAAATTCTTTGTTCTTTATTATTATTGGAATATATTCATTATTTTCAATTACTATATAGTAATAAGGTAAATATATATTATTATTATCTGTATATTTATTAGAATGTATAATATATTTATCAATTATTTCCTGATTTTTTAATTCAATTATTACAATATTAATTCCAAGATAATCACATACATATTTCTGTGTTAATATAAAATTCTCATTAAATCTTAAATTAAATGATTCCTTTAGACTAGTTAGGATTTTTTCTTTACTAAAAAATTTATTTTTATCATATTTAAATTCATTGTAATAATTTTTATTTAATAAATCATTATCCATTATATGAATAATATTTTTAATTGATTTTATTTTTTCATCTTCTTTCATCAAAAGATAATTTTCATCACCAATAGTTAATATACTTGAAAAAAAGGAATATATTATGTTTTTATTTTTGTTTGATTCTTTTAAAAAACCAAAACATTCAGATTCAAAATATTCTGTTAATGAATCATAAATATCTTTATAAGATTCTTTACTTTCATTTTTAAAAATAGAAATTTTAGATTTAATTTTTTCTTCGTATTCTTTTTTATATTCAAAATCTTTTAGAAAAACATAATTATCATTTTTTACTTTTTTTTGATTCTTATCTAAGAAGGTAGCAATATAGTTAGTACTTAACATATTATAATATTTAGTTATTCCATTTTAAATATATTATTTTTCTATTTTTTTTTATTTTTTAACATTTTTATTATCTTCATCGTCGCTTGAAAAACATAAATAATCATTAACATTAATATTATCACTGTTATCAGATAAAGATCCCATAGATTCATTATCATCGTTATCATTATTTTCTACTTTTTTTTCAATTATTTCTTCTTCTTTATTCATATTTTTTTTAAAATTTTCTAAATAATTTTCTTTTTCTACTAATTCTTCTTTTTTTTGTTTTGTAAATTTTAAAAAATTATAAATTTTGTCTATTGTATGCATTTCAATATTTGTTAAATTAATAAATACACCATTACTATTATTACTAAAAGTACATTTATCTTCTTCTATAATATTTAATATTTCCATATATTCAATTTTATTTAAATTATTAGACATTTCTATTAACTTTTTTTTTTTTAAAATAATATCG
>MDSV01015007.1_pt1 | contig 14234 bp, 13 predicted proteins | sample 810851 | NCBI WGS metagenome assembly MDSV01 (sample SAMN05326640, study PRJNA326480) | marine metagenome | isolation source: seawater | place: Atlantic Ocean: North East | collected 2012 | reverse complement strand
TATCAAGCCTTTTAGACAAGGCTCTTCTAACAAGATGCGAGTACTCAGTCAAGATCCTAACTGTTTCTTTAGTCTCTATTCCTCCTAGTGGAATTACGTAAACTCTAGCTGTTTTTAAATCTGGGGTCATTCTTACTTCTGTTACTGTTATTAATTTTGAGTTAATTGAAGGTATTTTTGCTTCATTTCGAATAAATAATTCACCCAAATTTTGCTTTACTAATTCCCCAACTCTTAGCTGTCTTTGGCTAAATGGTCTTTGTGAAGATTGATTGCTCATCATTTATTTAAATTGTTCTTTGTATTTCCTCTGCTAGATAAGATTCTATTACATCTTTTTCTTTAAAATCTATAAAATCCTTAATACTTATTCCACATTCTAATCCGGCGCCAACTTCTTTAACTTGGTTTTTTTCTCTAAATAAAGATAAAATTTCTCCGCTATACACCACTACTCCATCTCTAATAATTCTTGCTTTAGATTTAGCTTTGATTTCCCCATTAATCACTTTTGAACCTGCAATTTTTCCTGCATTTGATACCTTAAATATTTTTTGAATTTCCGCGCTACCAAGAACTGTTTCTTTTATATCGGGTTCCAGCAAACCAGACAAAGATTTTTCTACATAATCTATTGCCTCGTAAATTATATTAAAATAATTTATATCTATTTTTTGCTCCTCAGCTAATTTTTTTGCTTCTCTATTTGGTTTAACGTTAAAACCAATTAATATAGCATTAGAAGCTTTTGCAAGAGATACATCTGTTTCATTTATCATACCGATATCAGATAAAATAATTTTTGCCTCAACTTCTTTATGTTCAATTTTGTTTACAGCCATTTTTAACGCCTCGCTTGATCCCTGTACATCAGATTTAATTATAATATTTAATTCATCTTTATCTTGTGAACTTTCAAACAATGTTGTTCTATCTTTAGCAGCTGAATTATTTTGAGCAGAATTATTTTTTTTAAATTCGGCAAGTTTTTTTGCTTCATCCTCATTTTCTGTAACCATAAACTCTGCGCCAGCATAAGCAGAACTATTCATACCAAGAATTTCTACTGGCATTGAAGGTAATGCTTCGTTTACCATTTTTCCTTCATGACTAATCATTGCTCTAATTTTTCCCCAAGTGTCACCACAGATAAAATAGTCTCCTCTGTTAAGTTTACCATTGTTAATTAAAATAGTTGAAACTGGGCCTTTGCCTTTATCAATTTTTGACTCTATAACAACTCCTCTCGCCTTATCGCTGTACGAAGCTTTTAAATCTAATATCTCAGACTGTAGTAAAATACTTTCCTTAAGTTTATCTAAATTTAATTTTTTAAGAGCAGAAACTTCTACAAACAATGTATCTCCGCTTAAATCTTCTGCGATAAGTTCGTACTGCATCATTTCATTTTTAATTTTACTGATATTTTTTTCAGGTAAGTCACACTTATTTATAGCAACTATAATTGGAACTTTTGCTGCCTTTGCATGTTTTATTGCTTCAACTGTTTGTGGCTTTATGCCGTCATCTGCTGCAACAACTAAAACTACTATATCTGTAATTTTTGAACCCCGAGCCCTCATTTCAGTAAATGCAGCATGACCCGGGGTATCAATAAATGTAATCAATTTATTATTATCTGTTTTAACTTGATAAGCTCCAATGTGTTGTGTGATACCTCCATGTTCTCCTGAAACAATATTTGTATCCCTTAATGAATCAAGCAAAGAGGTTTTTCCGTGATCAACATGCCCCATAATTGTGACTACTGGCGGTCTACTACTTACTTCGCCTTGTAAATTCTCTCTTGATTTGCTCGTTATTGTAGAGGGTTTTTCTTCTAATATTGCTTTATGGCCGAATTCTTTAACAATATATTCAGCAGTGTCCTTATCAATATTATGATTAATGGTTGCGACTACCTTCATATTAAATAAAAATTTAATAATATCACTGGATTTTTCAGCCATTCTATTTGAAAGTTCTTGAATAGTAATTTGCTCTGGGATTTTTACTTCCTTGATTACTTTCTTAAATTCTTTTTTTTCTTCACCTTCAGGTTTTTTCTTATCTTTAAGTCTTGCACGTTTCACTGAAGCTAAACTTCTTTGCTTTATTTCAATTTCTTCAACATTAAGAGCTCTTGAAACAGTAAGTTTAAAATCACGTTTATCCACGGGTCCCTTGAGCTTAAGTTTACTTTTTCCAGCAGGTTTATTATCTTTTTTGATAAAGTCTTTTGTTGCTTGTTGCTCTATAAATTTTCTTGCAAAATTTTTTTTGTTTAAACCTGAGTTAGAATTTGTGATTGGTGATGTTGGTGGCTTATTAAATGGCTTGTTTGACCTGAAAGACTTTTTTTTTTTCTACTGAAAACGATTTCTTACCAGAAGTTGAAATAGATGAGGTGTCAATTTTTTTCTTTAAGTCTGATGATATTGTAAGTGTTTTTTTTTTATCTTTATCCATAACATTACTTGTACACTATCTCTCTAGCTGACATTATAAGATCATCAGCTTCTTTTCTCGATAGAGAAAATTCCTCTAAGTATCCATCTATTCGAATTTTTTTTCCTTTTATTTCGTCATACCCACCAATAAGCTCATCTGATGATAAATCTGCAAAGTCATTCAATTTCTTTATATTTTTTTGTCCTAAAATAACTAGCATCCCTTGAGTCATGCCTTTTAAATTAATCAATTTCTCCTCAACACCAAGTTCTTTTAGCTTTAACGCAACAGCTTCCTTTTCTTTTACTAATGTTTCTTTTGAACGAGCTATTAGCTCATTAGCTGTTTCTTCATCTATTGCATCAATTTTTGAAATGTTATCTGGGTTAGATTGGGCAATCTCTTCTATTGATACAAAACCTTCGGAAACTAAAAGTTGGCCTAATGTTTCATCCACTTCTAAATTCTTAATTAGTGTTTCTGTTCTATCTTTAAACTCAGCTTGTCTTCTTTCAGAGTCTTCTTTATCAGTAAGAATATCGATTTCATAATTTGTTAATTTTGAAGCCAATCTAACATTTTGTCCTCTTCTTCCAATCGCTTTGCTTAAATTTTCTTCAGATAAAATAATATCTATTCTTTTATTATCTTGATCTATCAGTACTTTTTGAATTTCAGCAGGAGATAAAGACTCGGAGATTAATGTAGGTAAATCCTCTGTCCATTTTATAATATCTATTTTTTCACCGTGCAATTCATTTACGATAGTTTGCACTCTACTACCACGCATTCCGACACACGCGCCTACAGGATCTATCGATGAGTCTTTAGAGTGCACGCAAATTTTTGCTCTACTGCCCGGATCTCTAGCTACAGATCTTATTTCTATTGTGCCTTCATATATCTCGGGAACTTCTTGAAAGAATAATTTTGCTAAAAATTGTGGGTGAGCTCTAGAAAGGAAAATTTGATGGCCTTTCAATTCTTTTCTAACTTCATAACAGTACGCTTTAACTCGATCACCTGTCTTTAGAATCTCTCTGGGTATAAGCTCATCTTTTTTTATAACTCCTTCAGCTTTGCCTAGGTCCACAATCACATTGCCATACTCCAAACGTTTTATAATTCCACTTAAAATCTGATCTTGCTTGTCTATAAAATCTTCGTACTGTCTGTTTTTTTCAGCCTCTCTTACTCTGCTGCTAATTACTTGTTTAGCGCTTTGCGCTGCAATTCTTCCAAAATCTATTTGTGGTAACTCCTCAAAAACTTTTTCTCCAATTTTAATATTTTTGTTTTCTGGATTATTTTTTTGCGCATCGAGTAAAGATATTTCTCTCGCAGAGTCTTCAACATTCTCAACGATATCTAAAACTTTATGAATTTTAATTTCACCAGATTCTCTATCAATAATTACTTCTATATTATTATCATTTCCAAACTTAGTAAGTGCAGCTTTTTGGATTGCGCTCTCCATAGATCCAATTACAAGCTCCTTATCAATTGATTTTTCATTGGCTACGGCCTCAACTATTCTCAATAATTCTAATTTATCTAATCCTCTGTTCAACATTTTATCATTCCTAAAAAAAAATGGGCTAATGCCCATTTTGAAAGTCTAACAATTTATATGTGTATTAGAAGAAAATTATGGTTTTTTCAAGATTACATTTTAAATAAATCAGTTTTATCGCTTTTTTCCCAACTAAATTCACCTTTATTCGTTGGCTTTCTGCCAAAATGACCGTAGGCAGAGGTGACTTCGTAAATTGGATTGTTTAATTTTAACATTTCTCTAATGCCTCGAGGAGATAAATTAAAATTGTTTGTAATTACTTTTTTAACTTCTTCAACTTTTGCCTCATCTCCATTAGCTAACTTTATAAAAATAGATAGAGGTTTTGAAATTCCAATAGCGTAGGCGAGTTGAATTAGACATTTTTCAGAAACACCTGCTGCTACAATATTTTTAGCTAGATACCTTGCTGCATACGCTGCTGATCTATCTACTTTTGTGGGATCTTTTCCAGAGAATGCTCCTCCTCCATGCGGTGCAGATCCTCCATAAGTATCAACTATAATTTTTCTACCTGTTAAACCAGTATCACCGTCTGGTCCTCCAATAATAAATTGACCAGTTGGATTGATATAAATTTCTTCTGAATTAAGATCCGTAAGTAAATTATTGGGTATAGATTTTTTGATATAAGGTATTATTAATTCTCTTACTTTATCTTGATTAAGATCTTTAGAATGTTGAGTTGAAATCACCACTGAGGTAACTTTTACTGGTTTTTCATTTTCATACAGCATTGTAACTTGGCTTTTAGAGTCAGGTTCTATGCCATTTAGATTTCCACTTTTTCTATCTTCTGCCATCAATCTTAATATTTTGTGAGAGTAATGTATGGGTGCGGGCATTAAGTCTTCTGTTTCATTACATGCGTATCCAAACATGATACCTTGATCTCCTGCACCTTCATCTTTATTATTTTTTGAATCGACACCCATTGCTATATCTGCTGATTGCGAATGAAGAAATGTATCGATGTTTGCGGTTTTCCAACTGAAACCGTTTTGATCGTAACCTATATCTTTTATACATTCTTTTACTTTAGAGATTAATTCATCCTTATTTATTTTTGGACCTCTTGTTTCTCCCGCTAATACAACTTTATTTGTCGTGGTTAAGGTTTCACAAGCTACTCTAGAAACTGGATCTTTTGTTAAATATAAGTCGACAACCATATCAGATATTCTGTCACAAACTTTATCCGGATGGCCTTCTGAGACTGACTCACTTGTAAATAAATATTTATTTTGCATTTTTTCTTTTGTAAACAACAAAGATTAAAAGATATGTAATTAAAAGTGTAAAAAAGATCAAATCATTTTTAATTTTATTAGATTTAATTAACGGTACCTCAAATTCTATATTTCCAGCCTCATTTCTGTTTAATTTTTTAATTATTTTGCCCTTATTATCAATTATTGCACTAACACCTCTATTTGTTGATCTAAGTAAAAAAGTATTATTTTCTATTGCTCTAAAAATTGATTTAGCAAAATGCTGGTCTGGTCCTATGGATTTTCCAAACCATCCATCCTCAGAGATATTAATAATGAGATTTGTACTTTTGTCAGACTTTTGTATTAACTCAGAAAATATGATTTCGTAACATATTAAAGGTAGGATACTAAGATTATCAAGTAGAAGATTATTATTTTCCTCTCCTCTTAAAAAAGACCCATGACCTTCTGTTATTTTTTTTAAACCATATTTATTTAATACACTTTCAAAAGGTAAAAATTCTCCAAAGGGCACAAGTTTTCTCTTGTTATAACTCTGGATTATATCAAAATTATTGTTAATTAGGATCATGCTATTATAAAAACTGCTTGATTTAGTATCTAATCTATTGGTTCCAAATATTATATGATGATTTTTAGAGAAGTTTTTTTTGATCAATTCTTTGAAAATCAAGACCTCTTTGTAACTGTAACCACTAAAGACGCCTTCTGGCCAAATAAATAATGTTTTTTTATTTTTTTTTGGATCACTGTACCTTATTAATTTTTTAAATCTTTCTTCAATCTCATGATTTTCTAGCCCATACTGCAAATCAAATTTTGGAGATATAATTTTTACGTATGTTTTTTTATTATAATTCTTTAAAATTTTTTTATTTTGATTTATTTTGAAATTTCCATAAATATAGAGAGTAAAAATTAACGATAAACTACTCAAAATGATAAGAAACTTTTTTATTTTACTTGTTTTAAAAAATATAATTATGGGTAAAGTAAATATTGTTATTACAAATAGATTGTAAGAATAAACACCTATCAAATTTACTATTTGTAAAATTTCTTGTAATGAAATCGTGCTATAGGACCACAAATTCCAAGGAAAACCTGTTAAAATATTGGCTCTTAGATAATCTGAAAAAGCTAAAGCAGCTGAAAATAATAATAATGAAGAAAGGTCTAGTTCTAAGTGTGGGCCAACTATTAATGAGGTAAATCCTAAGAACAAACTAAGAAATAAAGGAATTAGAATTAAAGCAAATGGAATTAAAAATCTAAAATTTTCATCAAAAGTAAGTGAATTAATAATCCACGATATGCCGCTTAAATAAAATCCAAATCCGAACGATAAACCAAATAAAAATAAATTTTTTTTATAAGGTTTTTTTCGATAAACAGCCCTAGATTTTTTATTAATATAAACCAATAAATAAAAAAAACAGGGAAAAACTACAAAATTTATTATTGTTAAGTTAAATGGTGCAAAAGATAATGTTGTTAGTGATCCAAAAATAAAAGGAATTATATATAAAGTTAAAAAACGATTATTTAAATATCTCTCAATCATTCACCAATTTGAAATATTTTTTTTCTATCAGCTGCATTTTTTTATAATCCTTATATTTTTTATGATCGTAACCAAATAAATGTACAAATCCGTGTATCCACAATCGATCAAACTCTGTTTTGAAATTTTTGGTCATGTTTTTATTTCTTATTTTACTTAAATTTATTACTATATCTCCCAGGTAAATTTCTTTTTCTAATGATAATATTTTTTTAAGTTCTTTTTCTGTATGAAATGGAAACGATAATATATCCGTTACTTTATTTTTTTTTCTAAATTTATTATTTAGATATTTTATTTCTTTATTATTCGAGAGCATTAAAGTAAAAAACAAAATCTTTTTTCTAAATTTTTTTACTTTTAAGTTTAATTTTTCTACTTTTTTATTTAAGTAATAGTTTGGCCTTTTAATGTAATTTAACCAATTTTTATTTTTTATAATAACATTAATCTTTATCATCAATGCTTTTATTTTGATAAGCTTTAATGATTTTTGAAACTAAAGGATGTCTTACTACATCGTTATGGTCAAACTCAATAATCTTAATTTCATGAATATCTTCAAGAATTTTTTTTGATTTAACTAAACCAGAGTCTCGTTTGTTAATTAGATCTACTTGACTGGGATCTCCGTTTACAACTAGTTTTGAATTTTCACCAATCCTTGTTAAAAACATTTTAATTTGTGTTTCTGTCGCATTTTGAGCTTCATCTAAAATAGCAAAGCAATTTTTTAGTGTTCTACCTCTCATAAAGGCCAAAGGAGCTATTTCTATTTCTCCGGTTTCAATTTTTTTTTCTATTTTATCCGCGCCAAAAAGTTCATAAAGAGCATCATACAAAGGCCTTAGATATGGATCAACTTTTTCTTTCATATCGCCTGGTAAAAAACCTAATTTTTCTCCAGCTTCAACTGCAGGTCTAGACAAGATTACTCTTTCAATTTTTTTTTCCATTAATAATGTTATTGCGACTGAAACAGCTAAAAAACTTTTTCCTGTTCCTGCTGGGCCAAGTGACATTATAATATCATTTTCCTTGAGGGCCTTTATATACTCTGATTGTTTTTCAGAGCGAGCTATAACTGATTTTTTTGGAGTCTTTATAAGTTGTTTAAAACTTTTAACATTCGACTCTTTAATTTCTAAATTTTTTTTCACAGATAAAACTATATCTTCTTTTTCTATGATATTCGTTAAAAAATACTTGTTTATTAAAAATTTAATGGCATCACTAAAAATGGTTAATTTTTCTTTACTTCCTTTGCAAGTTATAGAATTACCTCTGAAATAAACATCTGTGTTAGTTAGCTTTGATAAATTTTTTAAATTTTGATCGAATTGACCCGCTATAGCCATTAACATTTCATTATCATTTATTGAAATAATTACTGTTTCTTTATCAACTTTTTTTACAATTAAATTTTGTTCTAGTTTACTTATTTCAGACATTTAATTAAGCAGCACAATTACTTTGGGTTAAATTTGTAGTGGTTTTACCGTACAATGTGTTCTGATTTCCTCTCAAAATTTTAACATTTTTTATTTTACCTGTTAAATCAAGATCGCTCTCAACAATAACTGCATTAAAATGTTCATCTCTTCCAAAATATCTATTTCCACTTTTCATTTTATTTTCAAATAAAACTTTCACGGTTTTTTTAATAAGATTGTTTCTATAGTTTTTTTTTATATTTTCTGCAATACGCTGGAATTCAATTAATCTATTCTTAGACACTCTTTCTTCTACTTTAACTAAATCAAAGGCTGGTGTTCCTGGCCTTGGGCTAAAAATAAAAGAAAAAGAATTAATAAATCCAATTTGATTGATAAATTTAATAGTTTTTTTAAAATCATCATTTGTTTCTCCTGGATAACCAATGATAAAATCACTTGAAAATTTAATTTCAGGCTTAACTTTAATAAGTTTTTTTAAAATCTCTAAATACTCTTCTACTGTATGTTTTCTGTTCATTGCTTCTAATATTCGGTTAGATCCACTTTGTACAGGCAGATGAATTAGTGGCATTAACTTTTCACAATTTTTATGTGCTTCAATTAGATCTGCTGTAAAATCTTTTGGATGTGAAGTAGTATATCTAATTCTTTTTAAATCTTTAATTTTAGAAATCTCTAAAATTAAATTAGAAAGCTTATTCTTTTTAAAGTGATAAGCATTTACATTTTGACCAAGTAAAATAATTTCTCTCGCACCGTTTTCAACTAATTGATTTGCCTCCGAAATCAATTCTTCTATTGATCTTGAATATTCTGCTCCACGGGTGTAAGGAACAACGCAAAATTTACAAAATTTATCACATCCTTCTTGAATAGTTAAAAATGACGAAATCTTATTATCAGTGTTTTTTAAAGAATTTAAACTGTCAAATTTTTCTATAACATCAAACTCGGTGAATTCTACTGGTGATATTTTTTTTTTCTCTAATCTTAAAATTGTATCATTGATTTTATGATAAGATTGGGGGCCTAAAACTGCATCAATATATTTTTCCTTTTTTAAAAGAATGCTACCCTCCGCTTGAGCAACACATCCGGTAATCAGCACAATTGGTTTGGACTTATTTATAAAATTTTTTTTCAATCTTCCAATATCGTGGTATACTTTATCTGTAGCTTTTTCTCTTATATGGCACGTATTTAAAATGTAACAATTTGCTTCATTTAAATCTTTAGTGGGTTCGTATTTAATCTTCTTTGTTAGGTCAAGTATACGATTGCTATCGTACTCATTCATTTGACAGCCAAGTGTTCTAATAAAAATTTTTTTTTGCAAATTATTTTTTTATTTTTGAACCATATAGTTCTAGTTTATGATCAACTAGTTTATAGCCTAGCTTTTTTGCAACTTCTTTTTGAAGTTTTTCTATATTTTCGTCAACAAATTCAATTATTTCTCCACTATTAATATCAATTAAATGGTCATGGTGTTCATCAAGGGATGGCTCGTATCTTGCTTTGCCACCTTTGAAATCATGTTTTTCAAGAATCCCTGCCTCTTCAAAAAGTTTTACTGTTCTATAAACTGTTGCAATACTAATTTTTTTATCTATTTGTGATACTCTTTTGTGAAGTTCATCTACATCTGGGTGATCCTTAGAGCCATAGACCTCTTTAGATTCAGATAAAACTTTAGCTATAATTTTTCTCTGATCAGTAAGTCTTACACCTTTATTTTGACATTTTTGCTCAATTACATTCATATTAATTAACTTAACTTAAATATATTGGTTTAATCAAATTTTTTTGTAATAATTTTTTTTTAATTAAAATCTCAATGTTAGCAAGGTTAAATTGCCCTAAATCTGAGTTGGTATAACCATATAAGCTAATTTTATTGGATATTTTTATTCCTTTGGCCACTGCCAAAGAAGCTCTTAGAGAAGAAAAGCTACCCGGTCCACTATTTACTAATACAGAAAAGTTATTGTCAATATTTACTTTGTATTTTTTAATCATATTTAATACACTTGTTACTAGTTGATCGTTATCAGTTTTTTTGGCAAAATCATGAATGTAAAAATTGCTATTAATCCTCAAACCAATTTTATTTTCTCTGCCTATGAAATTTAAAATCAAAAAATCTTTTATCATTTACTTTTTATTAATTATTATATCTTTTCAAAACAAATTGTATTCAAATAATCAATATAATGAAATTGATGATTTTGGCATAATTTCATTGATGTATCACAGATTTGAGGAAAATAAATACCCTTCTACAAATATAAAAATCAATGATTTTAAGAAACATTTAGAAATTATAGAAGAAAATAAAATAAAATTTATAAATCCTAAAAATTTTGAAAATGAATTGCAAAATAACAAATTGCAGAGAAAAATTCTTCTCACTATCGATGATGGTTTTCTATCCTTTTATAAAAATGCTTGGCCAATTCTCAAAGATAAGAAAATACCTTTTATACTTTTCGTAAGCACTAGAGAGATTGGAGCTTTTAATTATATGACCTGGGATCAAATAAAAGAAATTAGTAAAGAAGACTTTGTTGAAATAGGAAATCATAGTCATACACACGAATATCTGGCGGATGAGAGTAATGAATTGATAAAAGAAGATATTGCTAAATCAATTTCAATTTTTGAGAAAAATCTTGGAAAAAATTCTAATTTTTTTTCTTATCCCTTTGGTGAATACAGTAATGACTTTAAAAATATTATAAAAGATTTTGGCTTTAAATACGCTTTCGGCCAACACTCTGGTGTAATGGATGAATCTAAAAATTTTTTTGAATTACCTAGATATCCCATTAATGAAAAATATGGAGAAATTAAAAGATTTAAATCCTTAACTAAAACTTTGCCTTTTAAATATAAAAAAATATATCCAGAAGAGAAGTATCTATTACAAGCTAAAAATCCACCGAAGGTAAAAATTGAGTTTTATGGAAATATAAAAAATTTAAAATCGGTAGGTTGTTACTCTAATGAGGGTGACAAATGGAGAGAATCGAATATTCAATTTGAAAATTCTAATACACTCCTAATTAATATTTCCGAAAAATTTGTTGGAGAAAGAGGCAGAATTAATTGTTCTCTTAGAGACCCAAGTGGTTTGTGGAGGTGGTTAGGAATCCAATTTGTAATAAGTAAAAAATAAATTAAGATGATAATTCAATCTTTTTGACTGAACTTACTAATTTTACTGGCTCAAAATCCATTAACCTATTTTGTTTTATAATTTGATTTAATATCTTTGTGTATTCTGACCCTGTTTGAGCATAATTATTTAATGTTTCTGTTAACTCCAAACCTTTAATTTTTTTATTTTTATTTCTTAAAGTTAATCTCTTTTGTCTAAATTTAGAATAGCTTTTATGAGTGTTGAGATTATTTTGGTAGGCTTTTACAGATGCTCTTAAAATTGGAAATTTTAAAATTTTATGGCTTTTATTGCTCTCTCTATCCAATGGAGCTATCCCTTGACCGCTCCATGTCCATTGGCCGAATATAGCATTTCCTTCTAAAGCGAATCTAGAAGTGCCCCATCCACTTTCTTTTGCTGCTTGAGCTAAAGCGATCGATGTTGGAATTATATCCATCCTTACTAGCAACTCATTGAGATTACCTTTTTTTACCTTATACTCTAATAATTTCTGTCTGATCCATTGTTTCTCTGGGTCGGAAGTGAATTTTTTATCAGTTAAGATTATTAACTTTTCTCTATCCTCAAGTATTCTTTCATTTTCAGCTACTATTAAAGGCAGAACAATTTTAATAAATGTCTCTTTTTTAAGTTTAGTGCTTTGAAGTGCATCTAGATCTCGTGGAAACTGAGTAAAGTATATAGGTTTTACAAGTTTTTGTGATCGTACTTTACCTAAATCATATTCTACATCTTTGAAAAGATTTAAAACTGTTTCCGTCTTTAAATTTAAATTAGGTAAGATTACTTCATCAACATTTTTTCTTTTGACTTCAAGTTTAGGTTTTTTTTCTGATTTTTTTACCTCTTTTTTAATTTCAGGTTTTTTAGAATCAGGTTTTTTTGCCTCTTTTTTTAATTGGGTCTTTTTATTTTCTTTTTTAATTTCTTGTTTTTTAACTTCTTTTTTAATCTCGGGTTTTTTAACTACTTCATTATCAGAGAAATAATTGATACCACTAAAGGCAATAGTTATCATCACTGCTACCGATGCAATAGCAGCTATTACTATTTTAGCTTTTTTTGGTTCAAATTGTTGCTTGTAAATTCCATGAAATGTATCAGTAAACAAGTTACTAAAAAATTCAAAAATTACTTTACCTAACTTTGGAATTATATTTAAAAAATTTAAACCAATTTTTCCAAGATTAGTCCATAAATCTTTAAATACACGTCCAATTTTTCTATTAGTATCGTATTTAAAGTTTTCAAATTTTCTTAGTGCTCTATTTTTATCTTTAATTTTATCTTCTTTAAATTCTATTAGATTAGATTTAATCTTTCCAACAGGTTTTATAATATTGTCTCTTAGAAAATTTGATTTGAAATCTTTTGGAATAATAATCTTATTTTTTTTTAGAATAAGTTCTAATTGTCCTGATGTTAAACTTTTTCTTCTTTTTTCATAGTCCTTAATTTCTTTAACATCATAAATGTAAGCAAGCTCTACTAATTTGTCTCTATAACTTAATTTCTTTTTCATTCGACAGCCTCAACTGAATTTACTTCTTTAACATAATGTTTTAGAAGATTTTGAACCCCTTGTTTTAAGGTCATCAAGGAACTTGGACAACCGGAACAGCTTCCTTGTAATTTCACTTTTACAATTCCATTTTCAAAGGATTTAAACTTTATATCTCCACCATCTCTTGCCACAGCTGGACGTATTTTGGTATCTAAAACTTCAAGAATTTTATTCACAGTATCATTATTAATATCCCCATTTTCATCAATTTTTTTGTTTTCTCTAAGTATTGGTTCATCATTTTTCTCAAAATAGTCATTCAAATGGGAAATCACCATTGGTTTTAGTTCGTTCCATGAAGCTTCTTCGGTTTTTTTAACTGAAAGAAATTTTTCTGATAATAAAATTAATTCCACACCTTTGAAACTTAATAATTCTTTTACAAAAGGAATATTTATTTCATTCGCTCTCTCTTTTTTAAATTCCTCAGTTCCAATCGTTGACAATGTCTTTTCTGATAAAAACTTTAAGGAGTTCGGGTTGGGTGTAATTTCTGTTTGTATCATTTAGTTTTTATATTATATCAAGCCTACCTTTTCACGTATATTCTTAAGGTTTTCCTCAGCAATTATGTTAGCTTTTTCACTACCTTTATTCAAAATACTTTTTAAATGTGACTTATCTTCAAGTAATTTTTGAATTTCTTTTCCAACTGGTGTTAATTCATTTATTAAAGCTTCTGCTAATTTTGTTTTCAAATAAGAATAATCCTTTCCTGCCATTTCCGAGATAGTTTTTTCTAAGCTATTTTTATTTAACTCGGAATAGATAGTTAAAAGATTTAAAGCTTCCGGTTTATTCTCTAGTAAGTTTATCTCTTCAGGTATTGGTTCGGAGTCTGATTTAGCTTTTTTTATTTTTTTGTTTATATCATCTGCAGAGTCTTTTAAATTTATTCTTGAAAACTCAGACTCTTCAGATTTGCTCATTTTTTTTGTACCATCTCTTAAACTCATAACTCTAGAAATTTTTTTGGATATTAATGGCTCAGGTAAAGGGAAGAAATCTTTACAATTAAAATCTTTATTAAATTTCTGAGCTATATCTCTAGATAATTCTAAATGTTGTTTTTGGTCTGCTCCGACTGGAACATGGGTGGCTTTGTAGAGCAAAATATCTGCTGCCATAAGATTAGGATAGATATAAAGTCCAACACTAGCCTTTTCTTTATCTGATCCAGCTTTATCTTTAAATTGTGTCATT
>MDSV01023759.1_pt1 | contig 14236 bp, 16 predicted proteins | sample 810851 | NCBI WGS metagenome assembly MDSV01 (sample SAMN05326640, study PRJNA326480) | marine metagenome | isolation source: seawater | place: Atlantic Ocean: North East | collected 2012 | reverse complement strand
TCAATATATCCAAAGTTACTACTCATTATTTGCTAAATATACATTATTAATATATTTTTGTATCAGACAAATGAACACAATACTAATATCAATTATAGCCTTGCCAATAATAGAAATATTGATTTTTATTAAAATTGGAGAGTATATTGGAGCAATAAATACGATATTATTAATAATTTTTACAGCTGTTATTGGAGTTTATTTTGCAAGAATTCAGGGTATCAAAACAATAAAATCGGGATTTATTAATCTTTACCAAAATAAAGTACCAGTTTACGAGATTTTATCTGGGTTCTCGATTGCTATCGCTGCGATGTTACTGATAATTCCCGGATTTTTTACAGATATTGCGGGTTTTCTTTTACTCGTTCCATTTACTAGAAAATTAATATTTGCTCTGATTATTAATAAAAACAAAAACAAAAATGAGGATGAGAAAACTATCGAAGCAGAAATAATTGAGGACAAAAAGGATGAGTTATAAAATTATTGCTAAATATGTAAAGACAATAAATTTTGATATATCGAAACCAGATAAATTTCTATCTTTAACTAAAGATATATCTAATTATAAATTTAAGATAGATATTAAGAGCGTCAGATATAAGGAAAATATTATAGAGGTTCAGACCACTTTAACTTTAGAACCAAAAGATAGCAATTTAGATAAAATCAATGCACTTGCCACTTACTCAACACTTGTGGAATTAGAAAAGAACTTTACTGACAAGAAAAAATTGGAAGAAATAATACTAATTGATATACCATCTGAAGTTTATCCAGAACTTAGAAAAATGTTTATATTTATTTTTGAAAGTTCGGGTTTCAGAGAAATAAAAATTGATCCAAATGTCGATTTTAGAAAACTTTACTTATCAAGGAAAAATTAGAAATAATTCTTCTTCATTTCGGTTTTCAAGAATGATTTATGATTTTCTAATTCTTTTTTGGATGGTTCCACTATTTTTTTATAATAATTTAAAACTTTGTTTTGATTAGTTTTTTTTTCATTATTTGATGTGAATATTAATTTCGGTTCCTTAGCATCTAATAAATTAATGTAAACTTCACGCAATAATTCGCAGTCTAGAACAGCATTATGTTTTACCCTTCTAGATAAATCTACATTAAACCGTTTACAAAGAGCATCTAAAGAATTTGATACCCCTGGAAATTTACCTCTAGCGAGTTCTAAGGTATCTATAATCTTATTTTTTTTAATAATATCTTTTTTCAGTAATTTAAGTTCATGATTAATAAAGGGTATATCAAATGATGCATTATGAATTATCAGATCATTTTCTTTTATAAAATTTAAAAGATCTTGTGCTATTTCACTAAATTTTGGTTTATTTTGGAGAAAATCTGTTGAAAATCCATGAATATTAAATGCTTCCTCTGGCACATTTCTTCCTGGATTTATTATTTTATGAAAAATATTTTTTGTTGGGATTAACTCTTTAGTTTCAATACAAGCTATCTCAACAATTTTATGGTTATCCTTATAAGACAGTCCAGTTGTTTCAATATCTAAAAATATTTCAGACATTATTAATTATATCACTAACTCTTTTTTTTAATATATTTTTTGATTTGTTATTAACAATTAAATAATCACAATATTTTACTTTTTTTTTTGCGGATATTTGATTTTTATCTAAAAGGTAAAACATTTTTTTGTTACCTCCATTTTTTAAATATCGTTTCAGTCTATATTTCCTCGGTGAAACCACTAGAATTATATAATCAAAAAAATACATTAATTTACTTTCAATTAATAATGGTATTTCAAAAAATACAATATTTTCTCTTTTTTGTTTTTTTGAAAAATCTTTCATTTTTTTTCTAACAAACGGATGAATTATTTTACCTAATTCATTAAGAGATATCTCTTTTTTAAGTAATTTTATTTTGATTTCACTTTTAATATTTGTTTTATTGATTTTAAATTTTCTTTTAATTTTATTTTTAAATTTTTGGTTTAAATACAGTTTTTTCACTACGTTATCTGCGCTAAAAAGAAAATTTTTATTTTTTGAAAGAAGTTTAGCAACTGATGATTTTCCAGATGATAAAGAACCTGTGATACCTATTTTCATTGGTAAAGCTTTGACTCCAATAATTTTAATAATTCGTCATCCACCTCTGGGTTAATTTTATTCCATAAATAAAAAGCCTTTTGTCCTTGATATATAAACATGTTTAATCCGTTGAATGATCTTATTTTATTAAACTTAAAATACTTTATCATTTTAGTTTCGACCGGGTTGTAAATAGTATCTATGTAAATCATATCCTTTTTAAAGTTGCTAAAATCTTTTTTAAAATCGTCACTTGAATTAAGGCCTAAACTTGTGGCATTAATGATAACATCAAACTTGTTAATAATTTTAGAAAAATCATCCCAATTCAAAACTCTTATGTTCTTAAAATTTTTTTTTATAAATAAAGATTTTTCATGAGTTCTATTAGTTAAAGATATATTTGTAATATTGGATTTTAATAAAGCTAAAATAATAGACGGAGCAACTCCCCCAGCCCCTAGTATTAATATGTGTTTATTTTTCTTTTCTTGATTAGGTATAGACTTTAAATAAGCAGCTTGAAAACCAAAAACGTCCGTATTTTCGCCAATTAGATTTCCACCATCGTCTAGCATAATAGTATTTACTGAATGGGTCTCATTAGCGTCATTAATTGTTCTACTCAGAAATGGTATTACAGATTGTTTATATGGCAAAGTGACATTAATGCCTTTAATTTCTTTGTTTTTAATTTTATTTATCACATTCTTAATTTCATTTTTATTTATGTTTAACGATTTATATTCAGCGTTTATATTATATTTTTTAAACCAATAGTTATGCATAATTGGTGAAAGTGAATGGGATATGGGGCTACCTATTATTGCAAATTGTATTTTTTTCATAATTTATAATTATTAATGTATTCTTTAATTTCTTTTATTGGCAATCCCATTATAGAATCTTTATCGCCTTTTACATACTCAAATAATTCAAGTCCGCCGGCTTCAATCTGATATACCCCATAAGCAAGCAAAGTTTCGGTTTTAATTTTTTCGAGATAGGTTTTTAACTTATTATCGGGCAAATCTTTCATTTTTAACTCGGACTTATCAGTATGATTCCAGATCATTGATCCATTTTTTGAGATACAAACAGAGCTGATTAGAAAATGTTTTTTTCCGTTTAGCAGTTTTAAAATAGTATATGCTTCCTCTCTAGAATTCGGTTTATTAATTAATTTAAGACTCAAATCTATTACACTATCAGCACCTAAAACTAATTGATCTGGATATTTAATGCTTACTTTGGTTGATTTTAATTCAGCTAAATTTTTAGAGATTATTTCTGGTTCGGCACCCTTTTCTAAAAGCGATTCCTTTACCTGTTCTTCATCAACATTGGAGGGGGCTACGATCGAATCAATTCCATGCTTGTTTAAAATTTCTTTTCTTACTCCACTTTTTGAAGCTAAAATAATCTTCATTTGTTCTTTTTTATTTCAATTATTTTAATAATTGATGCAGCTGTTTCTTCTACAGATTTTCTAGTGACGTCAATTGTTGGCCAATTATATTTTTTAAATAAATTTTTTGAATCTTCTACTTCTTTTTTTATCGAACTAATATCTGTGTAATTTGAAGATCTATTTTCTTGCATTAAAGCAACTCGGTTACGTCTGATATCTGATAATCTATCAGGGTCCGCAAATAAACCAATTATACATGATTTTATATCTTTATTTTTTAAGTCTTCTGGTATTTCTTGACCTGGAACTAACGGAATATTTGTAGTTTTATATCCCCTGTTAGCTAAATAAATAGAGGTTGGTGTTTTACTTGTTCTGCTTACACCCAGCAAGATCACATCCGAATTTGCTAAATCCTTAGTTATTTTTCCATCGTCGTGAGACATTGTGAATTGTATGGCCTCAATTCTTTTATAATAATCGTCATCCAAAACATGTTGTGCGCTTGGTTTATGAATAGCCTTTTGATTTAACAGCTTTGAAAAAGCTAAAATTAAACTTCCGAGAACGCCAAAACATGGAATATTCGACTCTTCACTTTTTTTTGATAAGTATTTAGCAAGCTTAGTTTCTACAATCGTGTAAAGTATAATTGGATTGTCGCCTTTTATTCCATCATCTATTATTTTATCAACTTGTTGCTCAGTTCTGATAAAGAAGAACTCTTTTTTTTCATATTTAAAATTTTTAAATTGTGATTGTAAAGATAAAAAAATTCTATCAAGAGTTTCACCCGTTGAATCTGAAATAAGATATACATTGTATTTTTCGTTCATAATTCTGTTAACAATAGTAGAATAACTCCAAATTATATTCTATAATTAATATTAAGGAAAATTTATTAACATTAGTTAACATATTTAGTACATCTTATTCGATGTGAATTAATTTATACCTAAAAATTATAAACTGTGAGTATAATTCTATCATTTAGTCAAATAAGAGCAAATTTAACGAGTTTGATGGGTATAAAATGTTCAAAACTAAGTATAATTAAATATAGCCGATACTAACATGACCTATTACAATAACTATTCTTATCAATATATTATTTAATTTATGAGTAAACTGTTAAATTGTTTATTAAACAAAGATAGATCTTGTGTGCCCGTATGGTTTATGAGACAAGCAGGAAGATATTTGCCAGAATTTAGAAAAATAAGATCACAAAATCCAGACTTCTTTAAATTATGTTTTAATAGTAAGTTGGCTACCGAAATAACATTACAGCCAATGAAAAGATTTAATCTCGATGCTGCAATTGTTTTTTCTGATATATTGGTAATACCATATGCGCTTCAACAACCAATCGAATTTAGAAAAAATGAAGGTCCTTGGAACCCTAACTTAAACGTGAACAATCTTTTAGAAACAAAAGTTGATAAATTTTTAAACATTCTAAAACCTATTTATGAAACAATAAAAATTACTAAAAACTCTCTTAAGAAAGACAAATCACTAATAGCTTTTGTCGGAGCACCTTGGACGTTGTTAATTTACTTATACAACTTAAAAGAACAAAGTAATTTTGAAGACAAAATTGAAAATAGAAACGAAATTAAAACGGTGTTACAAAAACTTGATGAATTTTTAAAAATCCACATCATCAAGCAAAGAGAGGCAGGAGCCGATGTAATACAAATATTTGATTCATGGGCTGGTTTGATAGATGAGAAAGACTTAAACGAATATTGTTACATACCAAATAAAAGTTTAGTAGATTTCTGTAAGGCTAATAATATTCCATCGATTTGTTTTCCACGGGGTTTAAAAAACAACTACAAAACATTTAATGATATGGTTAAACCGGATGCTGTTAATATCGATTATGAGATTGACCCGGTTTGGGCCGAAAAGAATTTGAAAGAAACATGTATTCAAGGCGGTCTTAAACCCGAAATTCTTTTAGGAGACAAAAGAACCGTTTTAGAAGAAGCCGATAGATATTTGGAAATATTTAAGAATAAATCCTACATATTTAATCTTGGCCATGGTATCCTTCCTAAAACGGATCCGGAGATCATAAAAAGCATTGTAGAAAAGGTAAACCTAATTAAAAGATGAAAAGAGACCACCCAAAAATAAATTTTGGAAAAACCGGCGTCTTGTTAATCAACTTAGGAACGCCGGACTCAACAAAATGGTTAGACATAAGAAAATACTTAAAAGAATTTTTGTCGGACAAAAGAGTCATAGAAGTAAACCCATTTCTTTGGCAGGTAATTCTCAATTTATTTATTTTAAACCTTAGACCATCCAAAACAGCTAAAGCTTATAAAGAAATATGGATGAAAGACGAAGACATGTCACCGCTTAGGTATTATACAATAATGCAAACAAAAAAATTGCTAGACAGGATAGGAGATAATAATTTAATCATTGACTATGCCATGCGTTACGGGAATCCGAGCATCAAAAACAAAATTTATAAATTACATAAGGCCGGCTGTGAAAGATTAATTATCCTACCGCTTTATCCTCAATATGCCGCAGCCACAACCGCTACAGTTTGTGATGAAGTTTATAGAGTTTTAATGGGAATGAGATGGCAACCTAGTTTACAAATTATACCTCATTATGAATCTGACTCTCTTTATATAAAAGCTCTATCAAATAGTTTAAATAAAAAAATTTCTGAATTAAATTGGAAACCAGACCTCATTATAGCCTCATATCATGGAATCCCTCAAAAATATTTTGACAAAGGTGATCCTTACCATTGTTACTGTCAGAAAACTTCTAGATTGCTTTCTAAAGAATTTATATCAATAGAAATTAAAACTACATTTCAGTCAAGATTTGGCCCTGAAGCTTGGTTGAAACCTTATACAGATAAAACTTTAGAAAGTTTACCAAAAGAAGGAAAAAAAAATATTCTTGTAATTTGCCCGGGTTTCTCATCTGACTGCGTCGAGACCCTCGAAGAGATTGCAATACAAGGCAAAGAAAGCTTTTTAAAATCTGGTGGAATTAATTTTGATGTTGTGCCTTGCTTAAATGAAAGCGATGATCATATTAGCTTACTTGAAAAATTAGTAAAAAAAAGTTTATAGATGAATGCATATTTAACATTTAAAGCCCTGCATTTAATTGCTGTCATATCTTGGATGGCTGGCTTGTTGTATTTACCAAGAATTTTTGTCTACCATGCAGAAACAATCGATAATGAAGCTCAATCAGAAACCTTTAAGTTGATGGAGAAAAGATTGTATTTTTACATAATGAATCCGGCCATGGTTGTATCATGGGTTTTTGGCATGCTTCTTATTCACTCTCAAGGCATCACAAGCCTAAGCTTTTTGTGGATGAAAATTAAGATTGGGCTAGTTATAATTTTAACAGCCTATCACTTCTATTTGCTTGCTGTTTTAAAAGATTTCCAAATAAATAGAAATACCAAAAGTTCAAAATTTTTTAGAGTTATTAATGAAGTCCCTACAATATTGCTAATTATCATCATTTTTGTCGTTATTTTTAAACCATTATAATACTTGAAATTTTATCAAAAAGACCTATATTTGGATTACTTACCTCATAACTAATCAACCACATGAATTTACAAGAATTAAAAAAACAAAGTCCAGCTGATTTAATATCTCAAGCAGAGAAGCTTGGTATTGAAAATCCAAGTACATTAAGAAAGCAAGAAATTCTCTTTGCAATATTGAAAAAACTAGCTGAGAAAAATGAGCAAATCAGCGCCTCTGGCGTTCTTGAAGTTTTACAAGATGGTTTTGGTTTTTTAAGAGCAATAGAGTCTAACTATTTACCAGGCCCAGACGATATTTATGTAAGCCCCAGCCAAATTAGAAGATTTGGATTAAGAACAGGCGATACTGTCGAGGGAGAGGTGAGGGCCCCAAAAGACGCAGAAAGATATTTTGCTTTGCTTAAAGTAAATAAAATTAATTTTGATGAACCCGAAAAGGGCAGAAACAAGATAGCATTTGATAATCTTACACCTTTATATCCGAATAAAAGAATAAAATTAGAAGTGGAAAGCACGAAGGTAGAAAAAAAACCGGATAATACGGCTAGACTGATTGACCTTGTTAGTCCAATTGGTAAAGGACAAAGATCTCTAATAGTTTCACCCCCAAGAGCTGGTAAAACAATAATACTACAAAATATTGCTCAATCAATAACAGCAAACCATCCTGAAATTTATTTAATGGTTTTGCTTATTGATGAAAGGCCAGAAGAAGTCACAGATATGCAAAGATCTGTTAAAGGTGAAGTAGTGTCCTCAACATTTGATGAACCAGCATCTAGGCACGTAGCTGTTGCTGAAATGGTAATTGAAAAAGCCAAGAGACTTGTAGAGCATAAAAAGGATGTGGTTATTTTACTAGACTCAATAACCAGACTGGGAAGAGCATATAATGCTGTAGTACCAAGCTCAGGAAAAGTTTTAACAGGAGGTGTAGACGCCAACGCTCTACAAAGACCCAAAAGATTTTTTGGTGCTGCAAGAAATGTAGAACAAGGCGGGTCTCTTACAATTATCTCAACTGCTTTGATAGATACAGGAAGTAGAATGGATGAAGTTATTTTTGAAGAATTTAAAGGAACGGGAAATTCAGAACTGATATTGGATAGAAAAGTTGCAGATAAAAGAATTTATCCTGCACTTGATGTGACCAGGTCTGGAACAAGAAGAGAAGAACTTTTATTTGCCAAAGATGATTTATCTAAAATGAATGTATTAAGAAGAATAATCAGCCCCATGGGAACAATGGATGGTATAGAATTTCTAATTTCTAAAATCAAAGACACTAAAAATAATTCAGACTTTTTTAATTCTATGAATAAATCAAATTAAGTCTGATTTTTTGATTTATTGTATTGTTTCTTTTTCATTCGATTTTTCATAAGAATAAAACTCGATTATGTTTAGTAATGTATTTGTTTTGTCGTTTAAACTCACTGTTTCTAGAAGTTTTTGCTTTTCTTCGTTTGAAATTGGAGCAATCATTGAAAGTGTGTTTATTTTTTGAGTTTCATCCAGTTTTTCAAACTCTTTCCAATTAATCATTAAACCATTTTTCTCAAAGAATTTTTTGATTTTTTCCATAAAATTTAATTTATCGTATGCAAGAGCTATATTCTCGTTGTCTAAGATGTCTTTATAAAATTTTTTGTAATCAACTTCAAATTCTCTATATTTTTTCTTATTATTAATTTCTTTGGTTATTTCAAATCTTGTAATTCCTGTTAAGTTAATAAGAACTCTGCCGTCCGAAGTTTCTTGATAATCACTTATTTTTCCTAAGCAACCAACTTTGTAAACTAAGCTATTCTCTTTTTTGGATTGTACCATACCCATTAATTTATTATTTCGGAAGGAGTCGTTTACTAAATCTAAATATCTATCCTCAAAAATATTTAAAGGTAAATTTGTTTTTGGAAAATAGATAACCCCGCTTAGTGGAAACACAGGAATTTGTTTAGGAAACTTTTTATCCATACTTAGAATTATAAGATTAATAATTCATAACTGTCAATTTGTAATAATATGCTATGTATTAGCTTTAAAATTACTCTGTTTACGTCAATAGATTAATTATCTATACTATTCTTTATTTTGCGGGCATAGCTCAGTGGTAGAGCGTCTCGTTGCCAACGAGAAGGTCGAGGGTTCAAGTCCCTTTGCCCGCTCCAAGATATAGCGACCAAATTTCCATTTTTTTCGAACTTTTTTTTGATTATATTTACATTATGTTTAAAAATTTATTAATTATCATGATGTTAATTCCATCTTTATGTTCAGCCTCTAGCATGAAAATGATTGGTGAAAAAGGCAACGAAAAAGATGTTACAAAAGTTATAACTGTTAAAATGTTTGATAATTACTTTGAACCAAATGAAATAAAAGTTAAAAAAGGCCAAACTATAAAATTCATTGTTAAAAATTTAGGTGAGCTTGTTCATGAATATAATATTGCTACGAAAGAAATGCATTTAAAGCATCAGCCAGAAATGGCAAAAATGGTTGATCACGAAATACTTTTAGCCGATAAAATTGATAAAAATAAAATGAAAGAAATGGCAAAAAAAGATCACGCCATGGCCCATCAGCATTCTAATAGCCTGCTGTTAGAGCCCAAACAAACTGGTAAAATTATTTGGAAATTTAGCACATCGGCAAAATTAGAAATTGCTTGCAATGTTCCTGGCCATTATGAAACAGGCATGATTGCACAAATTATAAAAAATTAATTATGAGTGATCTGGCAAATAAAAAATGTATACCATGTGAAGGCGGAATTCCTGCATTTGATATAAAAGAAATTCACAAATATTTAAAAAAGATAGATGAGTGGGACGTTCTGCAAGATTATGAAAATAATTATTACATTGAAAAAAAATTTAAATTTTCTAATTTCACTGAAAGCCAAAAGTTTATTGTATCTGTCGGGAAAATTGCGGAGTCCGAAGGCCATCACCCAGATATTACATTTGGATGGGGTTATGCTAAAATTAAAATTTCAACACATGCCATTAAAGGTTTGGCCGAGAGTGATTTTATTCTTGCTGCAAAAATTGATAAAATTTAGTTAATGATTAAAATGTCTTATTCCAGTAAAAATCATTTTGATTTTGGCTTTATTTGCAGCCTCTATTACTTCTTTATCTCTTATTGAACCACCTGGTTGAACAATTGTTTTTACTCCGGCATTTATTAGAGTTTTAATACCATCAGCAAAAGGAAAAAAAGCATCCGACGCCGCTATTGAATTAATAAGATGTTTAGGCTGAAATTTTCTAGCTTTTTGAGTAGCTATTTTACAACTATCTAATCTATTTTGTTGCCCAGATCCAATACCAATAGTTGATCTATCCTTGACAATTACTATAGCATTTGATTTTACATATTTACATATTCTAAAAGCAAACTCTACATCTTTAAGCTCTTTACCAGACGGTTTATTTGTTGTTACACATCTCATTTTTTTCTTATCAAAAACTAAATCATCTTTTTCTTGTAAAAGAAAAGAATTATCAAAAACTTTACTTGTCGTTTTAGATTCGTAATTGAATTTTGAAATATCAATTACTCTCATATTTTTTTTCTTTTTTAAAATTTTTAATGCATCTTTATCAAAGCCTTTTGCTAAAATTACTTCAAAAAAAGTTTTATTAATCTCTTTTGCGATTTTATTGTTTATTTTATAATTACAAGCAACAATTCCTCCAAATGCACTAATAGGATCACTAGCCTGAGCGTTTAAAAAAGATTGATAGGCAGATTTATTTGAAGATACACCACATGGATTTGCATGCTTAACAATTATTGTTGAGGGAGAGTTCAAATTCGAAAATAATATATCTAGACTAGCGAATATATCATTATAGTTATTATAACTTAAATCCTTACCACTTATTTGCTGTAAGTTAATATTATTATTTTTTAGACTATTTAAATATATCGACCCCTTTTGGTGTGGATTTTCGCCGTATCTTAATTGATTAATTTTTTTTCCAAAAAAAGTTTTTCTCTCCGGAAATTCTAAACCAATATCCCTATTAAACCATTCTGATACAACAGCGTCATAATAGGCGGTTAAACCAAAAGCTTTACTAGCCATCTTATTTCTAAAGTTTGAGGTTGTACCACCTTTAAACTTGTTGAGTTCTTTAATTAATTCTGAGTAATCTTTTTTATCCGTAATAATTGTTACATCTTTACAATTTTTTGCAGCTGCTCTAACCAAACTTGGACCACCTATATCAATATTTTCAATAATTTGTTTCTTATTAGACGTTTTTTTTATTATTGATTCAAAAGGATAGAAATTAACAATCACCAAATCTATAGGTTCAAATTGTTTTTTTTGCATCTGTTTTCTATGTTTTTTTTTATCTCTATTAAAAAGAATTCCAGAGTGAATTTTGGGGTGCAAAGTTTTTACTCTGCCATCCAACATCTCGTCAAATCCAGTATATTCTGAAACTTCTTTACACATAAACCCCAACTTTTTTATCGATTTAAATGTTCCACCGGAACTTATTATATTTATTTTGTTTTTCTTTAAAACCTTTAAAATAATGTTGAGGTTTTCTTTGTCAGAAACTGAAATGAGAGCGTTTTTAATTTTACCCATTTTATATTTTTTTTTTTATTTCCCAGTCAATAGTTTTTTCTTCATTCTCTAAGACCCCAGAAATTACTATACAGTAGTTATCTAACACTTTCTGACCCCCAAAAAAAATACTTTTTTCAATTTTTAGGATTTTTTCATTTGTAGAGAATAATAAAGCTCTATTTTTATTTATTTGAATAAGTAAATTATTTCCACCTATAGTCTGAATAGCTACTAGACCTGGGTATAAATGAAATCGTATATCATATTTTGTTTTTGAATTTACACTTTTCTGTACAAGTTTATCTTGGCCAACAATTTTATTATTAACTTTATCAATACTAATGCATCTATTATGAATGCAACCAAAATTCTTGAGATACGCATCATGACCAGCTTTAACTTGAATTTCATTGGAATTATTTTTGTGTTCTAAATTTAAAATTTTAAAATCTTTCTTTATCAAAAAGCCATAAGCTTTATTCATCAAATTATTTTTTTCAAATCCCACAATAGAAGTGTCGTTTAGGCATAGCGTTGACTGAGAGGATGTAAATCGACTTAAGAGTCTAGCCTTATTAGAAATATTAACTCCAAACCCGCTATTAGTAATTACTTTTTGATCATCAAAAAAATATTCAAAAGATAAAGGACCAGATTGATAACAAGAGGAGTAACTTTTTTTTGGAGGATCCCCTGCTTCAAAATAAATGACATCTTTTTTATTTTTAAGAACATAAATATTTCCTGGAATATCTTTCGGCTTTTTTATTTTAATTTTAAAATGGTTTAAGTAATTGTAAAAACTATTTAAATCATCCTCAACAGAGCCATTAAACAATGGAAGTGAGTTAGCAGGAGTAGTTATTTGCTTTAGGCATTCTAAATTTTTTTCGATTATATTTTCTAACGTTTCCGGAACGTATTTTTGGGCATCTTTTATTACTTCTTTTATTAATAAAAAATATTTTGTGTAATTTAATAAATCTTTAGGACTTCTTGTTAAAGGAAATCCTTTATCATCAAAAAATGTTTCAATTAATTTTTCTAACTCTTTTAAACTATATTTGTAATTTTCCTCATATTCCTTAAAAACTAATCCAGATAAAATTAGCACAGCAATAACCTCAATTCTCTTCTGGTGATCTATTTCATATTTAAAATTTTTCCTTAAATGGTTTGTTTGAATAACAATAGACTCGATAAATTTTCTTTTGAAGTCAAAATTTGAATTCTTAAGAATTATATCAGCATTTAAAATCCAACTCATCATTCGTTTACTAATTATACTCGTTTCCCAGATTAGTGATTTATATTTTAGATTTTCAAGATTCCACAAAGATATAATTTTTCTAAGAGTAGAAGCGTCATCTTTTCGGTCAATGGAGCTTAGCCACAAAAAATTGTGAAGTTCTCTTTTTTCTTTAGGTGTACAATTTTGATCCCAAAACTCATTGGGATTAAGATTATTAATTTGAAATGCAAATTTTCTATAGTTTGTGAAAGAGGACATTAAAAATGGATTAGGAAAGAAAAAGAATTGGCTTGGAACTTTAGATATTAACGATTTTTTGTAAAATCCTGTGGTAAAATAAATTTTTTTAAAAATTTTAATAAAATTTATTTTAACTGCCAAAATATAATAGTAAGCAGTTTTTAGACTGATCATTGTTTAACTCGATCTCAATAAACTAATATTTTTTTTTAGATCTCCATTATTTTTTTTAAAGATAGTTGAACCGGAAACCAAAACATTTGCTCCAGCCTCAATAGCGGTCTTACAATTTTCGAAATTTATACCACCGTCTATTTCAAGTTCTATTTTCAACTTTTTATTAGTAATTATCTCTTTTAGCTTTTTTAATTTTGGTAAAACGTCCGGCATAAACTTTTGACCAGCGAAACCTGGCTCTACACTCATGATTAATATTAAGTCAATTTCTCTAAGATACTTTTCAATTAAATTAATATCAGATTTGGGTTTTAGAGATATGCCAACCTTTTTATTAAATTTTTTTATTAGTTTAATCGTTTCTTCAGTATTAGGAGTGGCTTCTGGATGAAATGTAATGATATCTGCTCCGGCATCGGCAAAATCTTTAATATACTGATCTACCGGTTCTATCATTAAATGAACATCAAAAGTCTTTTTGGTTACGGGTCTTAATTTTTTTATAATTTCTGGTCCAATTGTGATATTTGGAACAAAGTGTCCGTCCATTACATCCACATGAATATAATCAGCACCAGCTTTGTCTAATGAGATTATTTCTTCACCTAGTCTACTAAAATCAGCTGACAAAATTGAGGGTGAAATCTTTATATTAGATGACATATATTTTATTTATATTTTAAATAATATTCTTGTCAAAAAAATTATTTGTCTGGGCTAAATAATCTGTATAGTTCTCTTGAGAATTCATGATCTATAGGAAAAGATAACATTCCCATTGACCCATACCCCAATAACCAGGGCATCAAATAAAATCTTATTAAATAGAAATAAAATGCAACATATAATGGAACAATTGGTCTTGCTAAAAACTCAGGAGTTATTTTATCAAAAATTTTTAGAACCGGATTTGTAAATTTCACAAATA
>MDSV01113739.1_pt1 | contig 14237 bp, 13 predicted proteins | sample 810851 | NCBI WGS metagenome assembly MDSV01 (sample SAMN05326640, study PRJNA326480) | marine metagenome | isolation source: seawater | place: Atlantic Ocean: North East | collected 2012 | reverse complement strand
TATAGATATGATTTATTTCTTTTTTTCTTTTTAAAAAAATAGGCAATTGCTCTAATTGTGCTACTCCTAGAGCAGCTAATATATTTGTAAGTCGAAAATTATAACCAACTTCATTATGAATATATCTTATTGGGTCATCTTTTGCTTGAGTTGTAAGATATTTAGCCTTTGTCGCGAAACTTTCATTATCAGTAATTATCATTCCTCCTCCGCCTGTTGTGATAATCTTATTTCCATTAAATGAAATACATCCCAGAGATCCAATGGTACCAGTATGCTTTTTAGAAAGTTTGCCATTTATATAAAATGAGCCGAGGCTTTCACTCGCATCCTCAACGATAGGAATACTATATATTTTTGAAAGCTCTTCTAGGCTTTCTAAATTTGCGGCATTACCCCATATATGAACTGGAAGAATGGCAGCAATTTTATTCTTTGTTTTTTTATTATACGTGATACCATTAGATAAATAAGTTTCTTTTTCTAAAAAATGTTTGACCTTATCAATATCTAAATTATAAAACTCATCAACATCCATAAAAACTGGAATTGCATTATTGTATAGGATTGCATTTATGGGTGCAATAAATGTGAGGGTAGGTGCAATTACCTCATCACCTTTTTCAACACCGACAATTTTTAATGAAGTTTGAATAGCCGATGTTCCATTTACACATCCGATTGCGTATTTTGAACCAGTATACTCTGAAATTTTTTTTTCAAATTTATCCACATACTTTCCAGCAGAGGAAACCCACTCTGTGTCAATACATTCTTTAATATATTTCCACTCTCTTCCAGAAAGATTTGGCACAGATAAAGGGATATAATTTTTCAAGTTTTTTTTCTTTCATAGGTAATATTATAGTTCCCAAAGAAATTTTGATTATGAGAAACATTTTTAAATACTTTATTTTTTAAAAGCTCCATTACCTCATTAATTCCATCTTGTATTGAATATTTGGGTTTAAAGCCAAGCGCCATTTCTACTTTTTCAAAACTCACCTTATAATTTCTAGGATCTGCTCCATGCTCCTGATATTTAATTTTCCCATCTGGTATGAATTTTAAAATATTTTCAACAATCATTTTTTTTGTTGCATTATTTTTATCTCCACCTGCATTAAAAACCTCCCAAGATATTTTTTGTTTAGGCGCTTCAAGGACATACTGTATGAGTCTTGAGAAATCTTTTACATGACAATACGGTCTCCAAGTATCTGCATCATACACAACAAGATCTTTACCTAAAAAAATATCTCTAGTAAATTCACTTATTGTCAAATCAAATCTCATCCTTGGAGATAGACCAAATGCCGTTGCAAACCTCAGTATAGTTGGATTCATTTTTGTTTTATTTTTTAAAGACAAAATATATTTCTCAGCATTTACTTTTGATTTGGCGTATAAAGACAGTGGATTTAAATCAAAACTTTCATTTGCCAATTGATCTTCTTTTATTAATCCGTAGTTTGAGCATGTTGATATAAAAATAAAGTTTTCTGTATTAAGTTTTGAACAAATATCAATTACATTTCTAACGCCAAAATCATTTATTATTTCTGATTCATTAGGATATTTTTTTGTTATTGGATCTCCCACTAAACCAGCAAGAAGGATCACTGCGTCTGCATTACTAATTTCTGATTCTATTTTTGATTTTTCTAACATGTCTCCATAGACAAATCTATAATTATCAAATTGAGATTTACTAAGCACACAAGCTTCGTTGCCATAAACTAAATTGTCAAATGAGACTACGTTTAGATTTCTTTTTAATAGATCATTAGCAATGATGTTTCCTATATAACCCTCTCCACCAATAAGTAAAATATTATTCATATCTATTTTCTACCTTTTTGTAAATATATTAATGATTCGGCAATATACAGATCTTCAATTATATCAATATCAATAGCGTAGCGTTGATTGATTATAAATGGAAATGTCAAATTTTCTTTAACTAGACACTTCTCTTGTAATAAAAAATCTATTGAGCAAATATAAATTGATCCATCGATAAAATAATTTGAATCATCATACTCTTGCCTTCCGTTGTATTTTGATTTGTGTTTTTTTAAATATTTCCAAGAATGATTTTTTTTATCTATTTCAATGCATTCAAGCGGGTGTTCTCTCATGGGCGAAACACTTGCTAGACTTGATACCTTTTTTTCATTAAATATTTTAAATGCATCAATAATCCATTCTTTTTTTCTAATTGGGTTGGTTGGTTGTAACAACATTACGTTATCATAATCAGCTGAATTGTTTTCTTTTTCCCATTTAATAGCATCAATAATACAATCATAAATATTTGAGTTGTCTTGAGCTAGATTTAAAGGTCTAACATATTCTACTTTTAAACCATAATCACAGCAAGAGTCAATTATTTTAGACGAATCTGTAGAAACAAAAGGTTTTATTTTGAGCTCTTTGCAAATATCGAGCGTGTAATAAATTAAAGGTTTCCCGGCAACCTCTTTAATGTTTTTATCCTTTATACCTTTTGAACCACCTCTAGCAGGAATCATAGTTAGGGTTGTTTGAAAAAGTTCGTTCATTTTTTTAATATTATTCTCATATGATTGCCAAACCCAGCTTTATCTATAGAATGTTGTAACCAATTTTGATTATCACTTAAATAGCTAGCAACTTCAACTTTTTTTTCTTTAAGGCTCAAAGAATAAAGATCACCAATATCTAATCCACATGTCCATACTTTTACAACTTTAAAACCAGCTCTAATTCCATAGTTTGATATGCTTTTTTTATTAAAGTAGTATAAATGAGCGGGAGGACAAAGAAGGCTATTTTTTTCTTCAAGCATATCAAATCCAACTGAATCTACATTCGGTGTATACAACAATGATATACCCCCTTTTTTTAATTTTTTATAAATATTTTCAAGCATGTCAGAAGGGCTTTCAACATGCTCAATTAAATCAAAGGCTGTAATTATGTCAACAGATTCATCATCAACTTCGTTTAATGATTTAAAAGAGGATATTCCTTTTTTCTCTTTCATATACGCACGCAAGGAATCGCTAATCTCAACCCCCAATATATCATAGTATTCTTTAGCGACCTCTAAGAACCAACCAATTCCACAACCTAAGTCTAAAAGCGTTCCTTTGTTCTTATGTTCTCGAATAATATTTACTCTTTCAACTCCAAATCTTTTCTTTCTAAAGCCTGAGTTTGCCTCATAGGCTTCTATGGTATGATCTAAATATTCATCTGCAGAATAAAGGTCGTCGAAATTGTTTGGTACAGAAGATGAATATGTAAGATTGCATTTAGAGCAAGTGTATATATTCATTCCATTTTTCTTAAGATAAAGCTCTCTTTCGCTACTACCGCAATAATCGCATGAATTAACTTGTTTAAAACCTTTTCCTTGTTTCACTCTTTTAATATCTGAAATATTAGATTTCATAGCAGAGTCAATAAATGACTTACTTCTCATTTCTTTAAGATCGATTGGCAAATAATTGTCAAATATTTTTTTCATTTCATATCCTTAAATAACTTTTCTGCAAGCATTTCATAATCCTCAACATTTTTTCTAAGCCAAATTGGAACCGCAATTGCTTTAGTAAGTAGATTTTTTGTTAAAATACTTCTTGCTACCTGATTTTCAGGTAGCGCATGATCCCAAAATGCAGCACAGTGCCATTCCATTGCGTCCGGAAGATTTTTTGTCCCAAAACCAAGTTCAATTAAAGTTGAAATATACTTTTGCCTTTCATTTTCACTATCAATAAAGAAAATGAAAGTATCGTTAATTGGTGAGCTTTTTTTAGGGATAAGCCTACATTTAATTCCACTAGGTATATTGCTAACCAAAGCATTCATTCTTTTTGTATTTTCCTGAATGATGAAGGTCAATTTATCTAGTTGGACTTTGCCCACCGCTGCTTGCATTTCTGTCATCCTATAATTAAAACCATAAATTGATCTACTATCTCTTCCTCTAGGTAGTTCAATATTATTTTCATGACCGTGATCGTGATATTCTCGAGCATATTTATCAATTGATGAACTGTTTGTTAAGACCAAACCACCTTCTCCACATGTAATTACTTTACCAAAATCAAAACTAAATGCGCCAACATCTCCAATCAGACCGAGATATTTATCATCATACTTGGCTCCAACTGCTTCACAATTGTCTTCAAGAACTTTGAGGTTATTCTTTTTTGCTAGTTCCATGATTGAATCCATATCACACGGAACACCTAGCATATGAACTGGTAAAATGGCTTTGGTTTTTTTTGTAATTAGCGTTTCACAATCTTTAACGTCCATATTTAAAGAATCGTTCACATTAGCTATTATGGGTTTTGCTCCACAGTCTAGAATTGCTTCAATAGTTGCGATGAAATTAAAAGCTTGAGTTATTACCTCATCTCCAGGTAAAACACCTATTGACTTTAAAGCTACTTTGATTGCAGCAGTTCCAGAGGAAACTGCGAGAGCATTTTTAGCATTAAAAGCTTTTTTTGATTTTTCTTCAAACTCGCGAACATGAAAACTTTTACGCATAGCGTCAAATCCATGCGCAAAAAGAATTCCTCCCTCTTCAAAGATCTGGTTAACAGCTTCCTGTTCTTTGTTATCAATAATTTCAAATCCTGGCATTTTTTCTCGCTTAGTTAATTATTTTAGAATATTCTTCTTCAGAAATACTTATTGGGTTAAAGTTAAAAGCTGGTTTAGCATTATTTGCAAAATCAAAAAAACCTTCGAATTGATTATCTAAAACACCTAGCTCTTTTAAAGATTTTGGCATGTTACATTTCTTTAACAACTCATTAATTTGAGAAACAACATAATAACTTTTTTCTTCGGAATTTAATTTGTGTAAATCTAATGAGTTTTTCCAACCTGCTAATTTAGAGTACTCGTGATAGCCTTTTTTATGATTAAAAGTGCATACCTTTCCTATAAATGATCCACCTGCAATTCCATGGGGAACGTTAAAATTTGATCCTAAATAATAAGATAAAGCTCCAGTTGGTCCACTTGTAGTATTCGATAAACCCATCATTGCAAATACAGCTGCCCATTGCATATTTGACCAATTATTAAAATCGCCTTTTCCAGCTAATAATTGAGGCATATTTTCCATGATTAAATGAAAAGCTTTTATAGAAAAAACTCTGGTAATATGGTTTGACTTTTTACTAGTAAATGATTCTAAGGCATGAACAAGTGCATCTACACCACTCGATGCTAAAACGCTTGAAGGTGCACCGGATACTAGTTCAGGATCTAGAATAGCTAATACAGGATAATTATCATTATCATTGATACCCATTTTAACCTTTGAATCTTCATCAATGAAGCTTGCATTAAAAACTACTTCAGAGCCTGTACCAGTTGTTGTGGGTATCGCTATTACTGGAACCGGTTTGTTGCAGTTGCTTGGAAAGCCTTTATATTTAATTGATTCACCTTTATTGTTTGATAAAAATGCGAGTCCTTTTGCTGTGTCCATTGCTGATCCTCCACCTATGCCAATCCAATAATCAATTTGAGCCTGGCCTTTGTCATCATTGATTGTTGACATTAAACTATCTAAAAGTTGATAAGATGGTTCAAATTTATAATCATAATCATAGTAAAAAACATTACACGATTTATTTAGTCCTTTAATGAATTCTTGAATTTTTTTTGAATTAATATAAAAGTTTTTATCACAAATTATTCCAATATTTTTATTAATTAATAATTCAAGATTTTCACAATTATTTATATCTCCTGAAAATATTTTTGTATTTAGTTCGATTGATTTATTGTTCACATTTATTCCTTATTTTATCATAATATATTTTTCAAAATTAAAACTATATAAAATATAATTTTTAGATTCTTTAATTTTTTCCATGCAGTCTATGAAATTATGACTGGCGTATTTTTTCCAACTTTCGTTCAAAGATTTTTCAGTTAATACTAAATTAATATTTGTTTCCTTAATCCAACTTCTTTTTGTGTTTAGGATTGGCCTGAATTTAAAATATTCATTGTAATAGTCTTCATCATCATGGCCAAACTGAAACTCTGTAGTTTTCCCCGCATGTCCCATAGCAACTGCTGCCGTACAAAGTCTATAAGGGATACAATATATATTTCTTTTTGGGGGCCTTATATTTGAACTCTTGAGTATTTCAAATATTTCATTATTTTGATTTTTATCTGTTGATTGTGAAAAGTAATTCTTAATCGTAAAAAATATGAATATTGTTATAATGCAAATTTTAATCTGCTGGTTATAATCAGATTGTAAAAATAAAAAAAATAATATCGGGAAAGAAATTGATTGAGTAAATGATAAATACCTCCACCCTTCTCCCATAAAAGCAAATAGTCTAATAGAGAATAACAATGAAACTAAAACAGGAAATATAATTATCCATTTTTTTAGGCTTAAAGTGTCTTCGCATGATAAAAATATAATAACTGCTATTGAAGGTAAATAGTCAATTAATTGTCTAGTCGTGCCCGCAAAAAAACTAAATATTGTATTAATAATTAGATCCAAAAACTTGTTGCTAGTTAATCTTTTCTTGTAGCTAAAAAAATTATCTCTGTTTTTAAAATACTGAAAGTGATATTTTATTTGAGCCTGAAATTTATATCTAAATTGTTTATTTACCATCTTGACAAAATATGGAATGATCAGGGAAAAAATTAAAGAAGGATTGCCTGAAAATAATGAACATGGAATGAAGATAAAAAAATATACCTGCCTACTAAAAACAGAGATATCTAAGAAACAATAATTAACAACAAATAAGACAAAGTAAAATAAATACTCATTTATATTTTGGGTTATTTGATTATTAAATAGAATTAAAAAATATATTATCCCGCCTAAAAAAACACCAAGATATCTTGGCTGGATATTAAAAAATTGAAACCTATATTTATCTTTTGACAAAAAATCAGGGTTAGCAAAAAAAATGGTCAAGCAAAAAGGAAGTGCTTTGAGAGGTAAAAATTCTAAACTAAATCCTCCGTATATCATTATGATTAATAAAAGACTAAATAATATAAAATTTGGTAACCAGGGTTTTTTTATCAATTGATCCATGGAGAAAAAGCGCAAATATTTAAAATAGATTCCACCTTCAACAACTGGTCTTGTCCCCAACAAAGCTCTAGAGTCATGATCACCAAATTTGCTTTTCAGCCAAAATTGGTGTAAAAATAAATAAGTACTTCCATCTCCAAATGGTCCAGAGTTATTGAAAATTTTTATCCATGACCTGTACTTTGAAATAACAAAAATAGTAGCTATTGTGATATATATAAAACTAATTAACATCAAATGATATCCTTTAAATCGCCTTTTGATGGAAAGTTCACAAGGACTCCCATATCTTTCTTTTGATAAACCACCATACTTCCAAGTCCAGCAGCAGAAGCGTTGCATTTATTTAAAATATAATCTACGTGATTTAAATCTCCAGCTCCTCCATTGGCTATAACAGGTATTGAGATTCTTTTAGTAATAGAATCGATCAATTCTTTATCGTAACCCTCATAGGTACCATCTCTATCTATTGATGTAACCAATAATTCTCCTGCGCCAAGATTCTCAAGTTTGATTGCCCAATCAACAGGGTCAATTTTTAAAGTTTTAGTACCATCATTAATAGCTATACTTTTTTTGCCAAAATAACTAGTTCTAACATCAATAGATCCAATAATACACTGACTTCCGAATGTTTTAGCTGCTTCTGATATGATTGAAGGATTAAATGTGGAAAATGAATTAATTGCAACCTTTTCAACACCAATATTTAATATTTTTTTTATTTGATCCAGAGATGTAATACCTCCCCCATAAGAAAGCGGCATAAAACATTCAGATGCGATTTCTTTTATAATTTGAAAGTTTGGTTCAGTTTTTTTTAAGGAAGCTCTTATATCAACTAAGATTAACTCATCAACTTCTAATTCATTAAAAATTCTAACAGTGTTTGCAGGATCACCAATATATACAAATTTTTTAAAATTCTTTGTTTTTACTAAAGATCCATTAGCTAAAAGCAAACACGGTATTACTCTTTTATTTAGAAACATAAAGATTAGTAGATTGTGATATCGGGGTGACCATTTTTTGTTGCTTCGGGAGTGTATGGCTTTATACCATTAAAATTAGATAAAGTATAATCTGATCTAAAATCATAGACCCTAAGAACTAAAGCAAAAGAAGGATTTTCAGACAGATTTATTGTTGAAGTATGAGGCATATTTTGATGAAAGAAAACTGCATCTCCAGATGACAATATCATTGCCTTTTCTTTTAATCCTTCTAATTCTAAATCAGGTATTTTATACTGATGGAAGAAATTGTCCTCATTTATTTCATTACCCTCTTTCCGACTAAAGCCCGTGTATTCTATAAAGTTATAATTTCTTTTATGACCACCAGGTCTTATTATCATTGTTCCATTATTTTCATCTTTATTCATGAAAATTGGTATCCACATATTTAAGAAATTATTTCTTAGTGGGTAATAAGCCTGCTCAACATGATATTTGTATAACCTCTTTTCATTGGTTGGGAAGTTCGTCAAAATACCATCAATATGATACTTCAGGAATTCAACAGGACAATTTAAAAGTTCAGAAACAATATCTAAAAAAAAGTTATTTCCTATTATGGTTGAATTCATTAAATACATTTCTCTAAGCATTTGATTAACCTGATCAAAACCATTTTTGGAGGAATTATTTATTTTGACCGAAAGTTCAGTAATTAGTTTTACTTGGTCTTCGTAATCACCATTGACATTTTTATCTATATTTACACCTAATTTATGTGCCTGCATTTTTAATAGACTTAAAAATTGATTGCTTAATATTTTCAATTCTTTTTTTGAAAAAAATGATTTCATAATCTTAAATCCTGTTTCTTCAAAATTATAATTATTTTTATTCATGATTATCTCCCTAGTTAGAAATGAAATTTTTAAAAAGATTTAAACCATATCTATGGCTTTTTTCAGGGTGAAATTGATATCCTAAAATATTGTTACTTTCAACACCAGATACAAATTCATTTCCATATTCTGTAGTCATCAGAATATCCTTTTCATTGGTACATACTGCGTAATAGGAGTGAACAAAATAGAATCTGCTTTCTGCTTGTATTTGTTTAATATTTAAACTTTCTTTGTTTCTTTTTGCAATATTCCAACCCATATGCGGAATAAGGTACTTATCCTCTTTTTCATCAAAATTAAACTTCTTTATATTTCCTTTAATCCATCCTAAGCCACTACAATCACCCTCTTCGCTATGGCTAAAAAGAAGCTGCATGCCTAAGCATATCCCCATTATTGGTGTTTTATCTCTTAAAACTTTATCTTCAAGAATTGGTATAAGGCCCTTTCTATTCAAACTTTCCATAGCTTTATCAAAATATCCAACTCCTGGTAAAATAATTTTATTAGATTTCTCAATAATATTTGGATCATCTGTAATTGATGCTTCTTTACAACCCGCTCTTTTTAACATATTTAGTACTGACCCAAGGTTGCCCATGCCATAATCAATAATTGATATCATCTGGCTTTCTCCACTGGAAAACAATATTTAAGATAAAAGCTCATTGGTACTAAATTCGCTTTTGCAAGTAAATAAAAAATTGGACGGAAGCTCTCAAATCTTTTCTTATAAGTTGGATAATCTGTCCAACTTTTTGGTTTTTCTTGCATTTTTTCATCATAAAAATCATCATTTATATTTAAACGCTTTTTAAAATAATTAACAAGATCATCTTCAGCATAAGGAGGCGTATTATAAATCTTCCAAGCTTCTTCGCGACTCATCACGCCATTCCTAACCTTAGCAGATAGTGTATTATTGCGCATGTCAGCATTAAACTTTTGGGGCAAATAGATGCTATGACAAAACGCGGTCATGCGATTCTCTAAATGGTGGCCCCCATAATACCGCCAACCATATTCTTGAGCTAAATAAGTTTTGGCTTTTTCTTTTTCGTATTTAAGATACCAAAGAGGTCGAATAAATTTTACTCGATCAAAGATTGCTGACTTTAAAAATCTTGAAAATGTCATCAATGGATATGTTTTCATTGGTATTTGACCAAATTTTGAATGAATTGATTTAATATATTTTCCATCAAAGTAATTGCGTCCTAGAGGCGTTATGCCCTCCTCAATAAATGAATGCCCTTCAAGTATATATTTTATGGAGTATTTATTTGCAACCTTACGCAAGAGATAGGCATATCCCAAATCTGTCGGTGCTTCAATCTCTGCAACTCCTGATATGAAAAAAGATTTAAAGATATCATCTATCTCATTATTATTTACTACCAGTGTGAAGAGATCTATATCAAGCGCTTTAAGTACCTTTTGAATGTTCATCGTGGCTGTAGCAGAATTCCAAGTATTATCATAATGCACTGCAAGTGGCCTCAATCCCCATTTTTTAGTTAGATAAGCTAGATAAGATGAATCTGTTCCACCACTAACACCGATTATACAATCATATTTTTTACTTTTTCCCGATCTTTTAATTTCATGAATAATTTTATTAAAGAATGATTTACCTTTAGCTGATCCTGTTCCATACTGATCTATAAGATTTTGAACCTGTATACAATAATTACATACTCCCTCATCATTAAAATAAATAGAGGCTACTCTTTCGTCATAAATACATCGTGAGCAAATTCTTAAGTCAACATTTCTGATATGTTTATTTTTTAAGAAAGACATTGGATTATAGCTTTTATGATCCTTCTCTTATCTCTGCAGGGATTCCCCATGCTTTCTTATTATCTGGGATATCGCGATTCACTAAACTATTGGATCCAATTATAACCGAATCACCTATAGTGACTCCTTTTTGAATAATAGTATTTGGTCCTATATAAGTATTATTCCCTATTATTGTTAAATCGTATTTATAATTACTAACACCCCCACTAGTTGCCCAATCTACTGAATCATGAGAGTAAATCTGAACCCCAGCAGATATTGAGCAATTATTTCCAATTTTTAAACCCCCGCTTCCATCTAAAATAACATTAGGACCTATCCATGTATTGATACCGACTTCAACATTTCCCAATACTAAAACATTATCGTAAACTGATGAACCTTCACCGAATCCAAGATATTTAGCCTTTTCCCAGCGATCTACAAAATAATCACCAAAGGGAAGGACTCTCTCAAAATTTTCTTTTTTTGCTTTTCTAAGGTCTTTGAATAAGCTAATAATTTTTTCTAACATTTTATTCATTTTATATAATTCTTGATCCATTCCTCTGTGTTTAAAAGGCTCCAGATTAGTAATCTGCGATTTTTCTTACCATCAAGATGTTCATTAATTAGATTGGTGGTGGTTTTGAAATCTACATAATTATAAATCTGCGAATTATTATCGAATAAATTGCTCTTAACAAAATCAATGCTTTCACCTTTAAACCAGCTAGAGTCAGGAGATGAAAATCCTTGTTTAACAGAATTAGTAATCGATGCTGGAATAAACTTTTTCATCGAGTCTCTTAATATTTGTTTTCCATCATTCGTTTTCTGAAAATATTTTTTTTCTTTCATTTCAGTATTTTCATCCATCTCTGTGATTTTACTCAAATTGTTGATTTTTAAATTAACTGGGCATTTCATAGCAAAATCAACTAATTCATTATCCATGAAAGGCACTCTAGTTTCCATTCCATGTGCCATGCTTAGCTTGTCTTCAACTATAAACAATCCATGAAGAAAAGTTTTTGCCTCAAAGTAAAGTGAATGATTAATATAATCTTCGGGGCTCTCTAATTCATTTTTATGGTTAGTAAAGATATTTTTGAAAATTGAAATTGTTGAAACATCTTTTACATCTTCCCATATCGGAGAAAAAACTTTTTTGATATCGCTGCTTTTCAAAAGCCTTTGCCAATAACTATAATATTCTTTGATGTAATTTTCAAAAGTAGAGTTTTTAGAGGCTCGGTAATAACGCCATGGATAACCTCCAAAAAGCTCATCTCCACCAGCGCCCGATAAGACAACCTTTACAAATTTACTTGCAAGCCCAGCAATATAATAATTGGGATAGCTTTGACCAACGCGCGGCTCTTCCAGTGCATAAGAAAAATTAGGCATGCATCGCTCCATATCACCAGATTTTAGCACCATTTCATAATGTTCAGTTTTAAATATAGCTGACATTGCTTCTGCTTTTGTTCTTTCATCATATACAAGTTCTAGACCAGAAGCTGATGATAGGTCAAATCCACAGGTAAAAGTTTTAATATAAGGAAGTTGGCTAGAGGCTATAGCTGTCAAGGTACCTGAATCCATACCTCCAGATAAATAAGATCCAAGCTCAACGTCAGTTACTAATTGCCTTTTAACAGCTTGTTCAATTAACCTAACTAACTCTTCTCGGTATTCATTTGAGTCTACATTAGTTATTGGCTCCTCAAAATGATAATCCCAATAAGAATTAAATTTTATAGAGTTTACCCCTGAAGTTTTTATTGTTAAAATAGTTGCAGGTGGTAGCAATTTTATTTCTTTTAATAGAGTTCGATCCGTAAAAATATTTTGAAAAGTAAAATATTCAAGCATTCCCTTAAGATCTAATTCTCTTCTAGCTAATGGATGCTCTAAAATAGCTTTTTGCTCAGATCCAAATACAAATGTTTTTCCAAATTGAGCATAATATAATGGCTTAATTCCATATCTGTCCCGAACTAAGTGCAGCTTCATTGTCCTTTTGTCAAAAATTGCGAAAGCAAACATTCCATTAAAATGATGAATACAATCTTGACCCCATTCTATCCATGAATTCAATACTACTTCAGAATCTGTTCTTGATTTAAACTTATATCCTTTCTTAATTAGTTTTTCTTTTATTTCCTTAAAGTTGTATACCTCTCCATTGTAGCTTATCACAAAATTTTTATCATAGGAAATCATAGGCTGTTTTCCATCAGAAGATAAATCTATAATTGACAGTCTGCGGTGCCCAATTCCAATATTATTCCATGTCCATTGACCTTCTCCGTTAGGGCCGCGATGTGCTATAGCATCGGTCATTTTTTTTAAACAAGAGGCCGATGCTGGCTCTTCATTAAAATTGACAAAACCTGCTATTCCACACATAATTTATTTGCTTATATTTTCTTTAATAAATATTCCAGAATGACAAGCTTCTTCATCATGTAAAAATGATATGGATAGGCCTGATTTATTTGTCATATCTAAAAACTCTTGTTTTGAATATCTTTCTGCATTTGAAGGGGCATACCAATCATAATTTGTTGATACAGAAGTATTGTATCCTAATTCATGATTCCAGAAACACTTGATAAAATTCCAATAAATAAACCTTTGAATATCATAGGTACCACCTTTAATATTTAAAAGTGGCATGTCTGGCACATCTATTTTAACATTAAGTTCGGACAATGTTTTACCTAAGTCAGTTAATTGCTTGCTTAGCTCCCACATTTGCTCGCTGTTGATTTTCTTTGTTTCCTCTCGAAAAAATTCATCTAATAATTCTCTGGGAAGAGCTTTTTTAGCATAAACGTAAAGAGCTATTTGATTTTTTGATTTAAGAATTCGGGTTAGCTCTTTCATCGTCTTAAATGGGTCTTCCGTATGATGAATAACCTGGTCACAGCTTACAAAATCTAAACAGTTATCATTTATTTTTGTATCTGCTATGTCACCTTTAACAAAGTGCAAATTTTCAACATGAGAATATCTTTTTTGAGCATAAAAAATAGCGTCTGAAAAATCTATTCCTATAACATGAGCATTAGGGGAAAGCTCAGAAAACCATTTCGCTTTGTATCCTAATCCACATCCAGCATCAAGGATGAATTTTTTCGAACATAAAAATTCTTTAAAATTTGCTTCTGAATTAAAACCGTATAAGTCCAGATACCATTTTTTTTGAAATTCAAATAGTTTTTTTTGTTCTGATATCTCTTCCTTATCGTATTCCTCCCATTTTTCAGAAAAAATTGAATTTGTTTGATTTTGATTTTCATCAAAAGTGTCTTCAGAAATGATATACACTCCTTCAATAATTTTCGGTTCTTTGATAAAAATATCGTTCAAAAATTGATTCATTTTATACCCCTAGACATTCAACAATATTTTTAATGACAAAATCTTGCTCTTCTAATTTCAAACCATTAAATAATGGAAAAGATATACTGCATTCATTTG
>MDSV01188881.1_pt1 | contig 14238 bp, 6 predicted proteins | sample 810851 | NCBI WGS metagenome assembly MDSV01 (sample SAMN05326640, study PRJNA326480) | marine metagenome | isolation source: seawater | place: Atlantic Ocean: North East | collected 2012 | reverse complement strand
GGGCATGTCATTTTTTGTGATGGAGTGTTTCACCGCTCGCAACTGGAAACGCCCCATGGAGTAACCCGGGGTGTCGATGCCACCACCTACCGGCTTGACCTGCGCAGAGGCACTGTGGAGCGCGAATACCAGACCCTTACGCCCAATCCATGGAAGGTGACCTGGGATCGGTGGGGAAATCTATTTCAGATGTATGGAGATGGGTTTGTTCAGGATAGCCATGCTGTCCCGTGGAGTCCGTTCGGGGTCTACCATCCGTTCCGTCGGGCGATTTCCATTGCCTACGGGAAGGGTTCGGCTGCCTGTGTGATTTCGAGCCCTCATTTTCCTGATGAGTATCAGCAGGGGATGGCCTCTGCGGTTCTTTTGAGGAAGTGCTTCGTTTCAATTTCAAAGCACAGGGCGGATGGAGCCTATTATAAGGCGAGTGACCGGCTCGATCTTCTGTCTTCGCCCAGTGACCTCTTCCGGCCGGTTGATATTGCATTCGGCTTTGATGGAGCGATGTATGTCTCGGACTTCTGCACTCGGATTATTGGTCATGCCCAGAACTCGATGCGGGATCCCCGCTGGGACCCTCATACCGGGCGGATCTGGCGAATTACCCACACCGGAAAACCATTGGTCAGGAACTGGCCACGTCTTGAGGGGGCGTCCTCTCGGCAGCTTCTGTCCCTGCTTGAACATCCCCAGGATGTGATCAGGGATCATGCCAGACGGAAGCTGCGGCATACCCCGGGAGTGGTGAAGATCGTCGATTCGTGGCTGCAGGAGCAGGAGAGCGATGAGATTATCCTCGAGGGGCTCTGGATCCTGCACGATCATGGAGAGGTGCGGAAAGCCCTCTTGGAGAGGCTGATGAGCTCTCCCGATTACCGGATTCGGGCAGCGGCAACTCATCTGATACGCTTTCAGGAAGGACAGCTGGAAAAGGCTTACGGCCTGTTACTGCGAATGTCCCGAGACGCTCACCCCAGAGTTCGTGCTGAGGTGATCCACGTGGTTTCTCACCTTCAACAGAAAGACCAGTCCTATGCAGCGCTCCTCGGGGAAGTGGATGTCTCCGAAAGCAAGGAGCTTCAGATCATTCTGGAGGATGCCAGTCATGGTGTCAGTTCGGGTATGGGCCCCGAGATTCCCGTCCTGCAGACACCTGAAGAGAGTAAACTGAGTCTATGGCTACTCGAGGAGGATGGGCAGAAGGAACGGTTCTTTTCCTTCGGAACCAAGGCCGGATCTTTCGGGACGATGCGGACCTTTGTTCGCTCCCCGAAAAGAAGGAAGGCAGTTCTGTCGATCAGGCATAGTTACGTGAAGGTCTTCCTGAATGGGACCCCGGTTATCTCCTCGGCTAACTGGTGGAGTTCTGATTGGAATGTGCAGGTTGAACTGCAGGAGGGAATCAACCAGATAGAGGTAAAGTATGTGAAGGGGCGAGGCGCCCGGGGATATGCTCCCGTGTATCTCTATGATCCGCTCGGGTCCCGGGTAGACGGGTTGGTCATGGCGGAGACGGAAGAGGAACTGCGAGCGATGTTTGCCGAGCATGATCAGCTTCATGGGCTGAATGATTCTGTGATTGCCGTCAGCGCAGTGCCGAATCAGCTGGCCTTTTTTCCAAGAGAGTTCCGTCTCAAAGCGGGGGCTGCTGTTCGAATTTCTTTCCGGAACCCGGATCTTCAGATTCACAATATGGTAGTCGTCAGGCCCGGAGCGGAAGAGGAAGTTGGTCTGCTTGCGGACCAGATGGCTCAAGATCCAGACGCGATGGAAAGAGCGTTTGTTCCGGACTCCGATAAGGTGATCTGGGCGACTCCTTTGGTGAATGGAAAGGGGCAGGTAGAACAAGAGTTCACCGCTCCGGAGCAACCTGGGCGCTACCCGTTCCTGTGCACCTTTCCGGGACACTGGAGGGTGATGAAGGGTGTGCTGATTGTGGACTAAGAGAAGTTCTGAAGAATTTCTTTTAGAAGTGACGCAGGACAGTGCTGGGAAGGCTTTTCAGTGGTCAAATGAAGCGTCTGTCGGAAGAAAGCCTTCTCTAGTAGCCAGGTGCTCGGACAGGGCGAGAGCCCAGTCTGTCCACGATTCTCCATGATCCTCTTCAAGAAATTCCCTAAGTTCCGCAAGGGCCGTAGTGCGGAGCCCGGTTGCTCCGTTGTCTCTGCGTGCCAACTCGAGGAGAATGGGTAACCGGATGAAGGGAGGGCGAATTTCAATGGCATCGTATATGGATGTCAGGAGAATGTCGCCATGCTCCTGGTCGTCTTGTTCCAGAAGATCCTGAACTGCGAGCGCGAGTGTTTCGTCAGGGAGGAGGTGAAGTTCCTCGACGTGTTTTCCCGGCGGAGCTTCCTTTTGCGGCGAGGTAGGAATATCGCCACGGTCGGGGGTGGAAAAAGATATCTGCTTGCGGCCAGACTTTTGCTGGGCCCCAGATCCCTCAGGGGCTGGTTCGTCCTTTCCACACGCTGAGAGCAGAAGTGCGGAAAGGACGTAAAGTGACCAGCGCCGGTTCATGGTGTCATGGGCTGCCCCGGGTTGCCCACGGGGCAGATGAAATGCCGGAAGGCTTCAATTTTTTGTGGCTGGGCCCTCGGCGGGGTCTTCCTCGGCGGTCTCCTCTTCCGAGACGTCGCCTTCTTCACCCTTGGTTGTTTCGTTGTCAGACGGAGCTTCGTTGTCCTCTCCAGTATCAGCATTCCCGGGATTGTCCCCCTCAGCCTCGTTGTCTCCTTCTTCTGGCAGGAGAACCCCATGGATGAGGTGAACGAGCCCATTGTCCGCCTCGAGGTTTGTGGCGAGAACCCGGGTGCCATTCACCCTGATAACCCGGTAAGGAGTACGCCACCACCAGAAGCGGATCCGCTGGGAGGTGATCTCAAGATCAGTCCCAAGCAGAGTTGTTGCGCTACCATCCTCGACGAGGTCGCCTGCGGTTTGGCTTCCGGAAATGACATGGTTCAAGAGGATGTCTCGCAGTGTTCCTTCCGGGGTCTCAAGTAGTGCTTCGAGACTTCCCTCCGGGAGGGAGTTGAAGGCCCGGTTGACAGGAGCGAGGACAGTCAGGTCTGAGCTCGTATCAGCGAGGGCCGTGGCAAGGTCGGCGGCATCGGCAGCTGCGAGGAGAGTGCTAAGGTAAGGCTTGCTGGCCACCAAATCTGCGACCGTGAAGGACTCCCGGGATATGACGTTTCCAACGATATGGAGAACGCCGTTCCGGGCCTTGAGATCTGTTTCGACCACTGGGGCTCCGTTAATTGTCACCTCGCCATCTGCGATACGAACCGTGAGCCGGTCACCAGAGAGGCTTTCAAGTACTTGTCCGTCGCTGAGCCGATCGGCTTCAAGTCGACCGGCTACTACGTGCAGACTCAGGATGTCGGCCAGGGCGCCGGTCGGATCGGCGAGAAGGGCGTCAAGGGTGCCCTCTGGAAGTGCGGCGAAGGCGGCATTGTCAGGGGCAAAGATGGTGAAGGCCGGCCACCTCTGGGTGGTGTCAAAGGTTGAAGCGAGTTCCGCGGCATTCAGGGCGGTGACCAGGGTTGAAAGTTCCTCGCGGGAGCTTGCGATGTCGACAAGGGACTGGGGTGGGGGAGGAACGAGGACGCCTCCAACCACGTGAATGATGCCATTGCTCGCGACAATATCGACTGCCTCTAGAGGCTCACCTGCGATGCTGAATCCTGTGGGAGCATCCGGGTCCCCCGCCAATGGAAGACTTAATCCAAGGACAGTTTGGGCGGAGCCGTCCTCGACTAGTGAGCTGCTATCTCGAGCTCCCCGGACGAGATGATTCTTGAGGATCTTGCGAAGAAGCCTGCGATCAGCCTGCACGGCCTCGAGAGTCTCTTCCCCGAGGGCTTCGAAGGCGGCGTTGGTCGGAGCAAACACGGTCAGGTTGTAATGCTCGCTGTCGAGCGCACGGGCGATACCTGCCTGCTCCACGAGGGAGGCAAGAATCGAAAATTCTGGGTTATCAGCTGCGATTTCCAGAATAGTTGGGACCTGCTGGTAGCCGGGATCCAGAACCTCGTTAATCGTGTGAATGATCCCGTTGTCGGCGCGGAGGTTTGCACGGGTAATAACTGCATCATCTATGGTGACGGTACGATAGAATCCCCAGAAAAAGCTCTGGACGCTGATATCAATTCCGTTACCGGCCAGGAGCGTGTCGGTGGCCCCCGGCTCAAAATCTCGAAACGAAATACGCTCCGGAATGACGTGGTAGGTCAGGAGGTTTGTGAGGGCCTCCCTGTCGGCAAGCAGGGACGCAAGATCATCCTCTGAAATCTTGGCGAAGGCCTCATTGGTCGGGGCGAGGATGGTGATGTCTTCAGCAGATGCGAGTGCGTCCACTAGACCTGCTTCGGTCACTGCGGTAACTAAGGTGGAGAACTCCGGCCTGTCGGCCAACTTCTCCACAATATTATCAGCATTCGCAGACAGTGCGAGACCTGCTACGAGTGCCCCGCCAAGGAGAGACCTGAGGCGGAGGCTGTTTGGGTATTTCATTGTGTTGTAGGAGTTTCGGGCTGCGGAGGATCAAGAGAATCTATGAAAGTGTCCAAGCCCAGATCCTAAGAAACTACGAGGCACCTTCCGGAAATCAAATTTGGTGAGGGGAAATATCGAGGTGCCCGGGAGGATTGATCCACCGGTAAGCCGAATAGGTGAAATTGCTGTCTTTCCGGGCGATTTTAGAGGTGGGCTCGGTATCGGGAGTGAGGTGGGCGGCAAGGGGCTCTGGATCTTGTAAAAAGAAAACCTACCGGGTTGGAGTATTCCTGTATGCGGGGCTCAGGCAGTTGGTCGATGAATCTGGGTGAGAGAGTTCGATCTTTACGGTCTTTTGATGAGGATTGGGGATGCCCGTTTGGTGCAGGGGATGGCTACAGGGAAACTCTCAAGCAGGTGAACGAAGCCGGAACGGCATCTGCCCGCCGGATAGGAAAGCGATACGGCAAGGATGCTGAGTCAGTGGCCTCTGTCAGAGGATCGTGTGAGTATTCCCCTAAGCTTGGCACTTGAAAAATGATCTTTCGGAGGCTCCAATGAGGAGTCCACTATGAGGCTACCCATTACCGTCTTAGTGCTCCTGATCCAGGGGGCCGTCCTATCGCTGGTGCAGGCCGAAGAATTGACGTCTGAACAGGCGGAATTTTTCGAGAAGAAAATTCGCCCCGTTCTGGCGGAGACTTGCTACGAGTGCCACAACAGTATCGATAAGAAAAAGGGGGACCTGGCCTTGGACTGGAGGGAGCCTCTGACTGAGTCCGGAGTGATCGTCCCGGGAAAACCGGAGGAGAGTGCCCTCATCAAGGCAATCAGGCATGAGGGCGATTATGATCCGATGCCCTCTAAGGGGCCCAAACTGGCCAAGCTGATTATTAAGAACTTTGAGGACTGGGTTCGGATGGGAGCTCCAGACCCCCGGGTGACAAAGCCCACCAAGGAGGAGTTGGCAAGTCAGGTGGACTGGGACGCAGTCCGCGACAAGAGGTCTGAGTGGTGGTCATTCCAGCCGATCGTGAAGGTAGATCCTCCGCAGGCGGATGACGCTGAGTGGAATAAGACGGAGATTGACCGGTTTATTCATGCTGGCCTTCGGGAGAGCGGTCTTGAGCCACAAGGTGTTGCTGAACCCGGTACGCTGGTGCGGCGTCTCCACCTGATCCTTACAGGACTCCCTCCTAAGCCAGAAGAGGTGGAGGCCTTTGTTAAGAATCCCACTGAGGAGGCCTACCAGGCACTAGTCGACCGACTGTTGGCCTCGGGGGCCTATGGAGAACGCTGGGGGCGCTACTGGCTTGACTGGTTCCGTTATGCGGAATCATACGGAAGTGAGGGAGATCCGAATGTGCCCTATGCAGGCCGTTACCGGGATTATGTGATTCGATCTCTTAACGAGGACGTGCCCTATAATCAGCTGCTACGCGAAGCGGTGGCAGGTGACTTGCTGGAGACGCCCCGAGTCAACGAGGAGGAGGGGCTCAATGAGAGTGCGATTGGACCTGCTCATTTCCGGATGGTTCCGCACGGATTTGGAGTCACTGATGCTTACGATGAGCAGATTACTTTTACGGATAACGCCGTGGATGTACTGACAAAGGCGACTATGGGACTGACCGTATCTTGTGCGCGTTGTCATAACCACAAGTTCGACCCGATCAGCCAGAAGGATTACTACAAGTTCTATGGGATGGTCGTGAGTAGCCGGCCAGCGATCGTCAATGTGGATTCCCCGAAATTAAGGGACCTGCACCGGAAGGAGCTTCTCGAACTCAAGGGGCAGATCCGTTCTTCCCTTGTTTCATACTGGATGGAGCAGGTGGATTCTGCCCTCGAAAAACTGCGGGGCGACAAACTGGATAAGATTCCGGATACCGATCCCCTTGCCGGGTGGGCGAAGTTACGGGACAGGAAGCCTGAGGAACTGGTCCGGGAGTTGGAAGGTATGAGGAAGCGGCATGAAGAGGGAATGACTCATAATGCACAGGTAAAGAGCAAGGCCACTTTCTACGCAGATCTCCGGGAGCAGGCTGGCTATGATCGATGGTTTAAGAGTGGTAATGGTCTTGGCGATTCGGTCAGCCCAGCGGGTTCATTCGTGGTGGCTCCGGAAGGGGGACGTGCTTTGAAGGGAATCTACCCTGCTGGTGTCTATTCCCATATGCTGTCCGATAAGCACAGTGCTACTCTTAGTTCGGTCTTTCATCTTGCCAAGGGGGGGCGCAACTCCATCCGGGCAATGGGGGAGGGATCGATAGCGCGATTTACGCTCCGAAGTTATCCTCTCTCCCATGGGGGACTTCACCCGACTCCCGGACTCAGGCCTCAGATGAGTTGGGTGAATTTGAACAAATACAAGTATTGGAACGGGGAAAAGGGCTATTACCAGATCAATACCTCGTCGGATTCCACTTTCAGGAATGGAGGAAACGCACGCTCGTGGTTTGGGGTCTTCGAAGTGTATGCGGGAGACGAGGCGATGCGGGAGCTTGGTGCGCCAATAGTGGCATTGCCCGGAGACCTGAGCTCGATCAGGGACGTTAAGTCGCTTGAAGGTTTTTACCGTCGCTCGCTGGTGGACGGGTTGAATGACTGGAGAGATCTGAAGGTGAACGACGCTCAGGCCCTTCTACTGAACTCGATGGTCAGTCGGGGGTTCCTGCCAAGTGAAGTAGCCGGGCTTCCAGGAAAACTGAAAACTCTCGTGGAGAGATATCGCAGTCTGGAAGCGGAGATCCGAAATCCAGCTCGTGTGCCTGGGGTCATGAATGGGGAGCCGTGGGACCAGCCTCTGCTGGATCGGGGGGATTACAAAAAAGAGGGAGATGCGGTAGAGCGGGGTTTCTTGGAAGTGTTCGGGGGTCGAACTTATACCAAGACCGGGAGCGGGCGTCGGGAGCTGGCAGAGGACATTGTGGGGAAGGGTAATACTCTCACGACCCGGGTCATAGTGAACCGGCTATGGCACCATGTGTTTGGGCGGGGCCTCGTTGCCTCAGCAGATAATTTCGGACGGTTGGGGAGCAAACCATCTCATCCGGGCCTCCTTGACCATCTTGCCATGGATTTTCGTGAGAATGGATGGTTGATGAAGCGCACGGTGCGTCAGCTGGTCATGAGTCGGGCTTTCCGGTCCGCCAGCACGGTGCCGGCGGCAAACAGGGGTAAGGATGATGCCAATCTTCAATTGGCCTATTACACCCCGCGGCGCCTCGACGCGGAAGCGGTGCTGGATACAATCCGTTTTGTAGCCGCTAACGAGGCTGGTCAGCGTGCGGTCTACACCAACCAGAAACGGAACGGGCTCAACCGGTTTCTCACGGCCTTTAACTACCCGATTCCTACAAGCACAGTGGGAGTTCGCAATGTAACCAATGTTCCTGCGCAGGCTCTTATGTTGATGAATGGGGAGACAACCAAAAGAGCTGCTCAGCAATGGAGTGACCGGGTGAAGGGTGATCCGTCCTTGAAGTCGGATCGGGAGAGAATACAGAGATTTTTCATGCAGGCCTACGCGCGTCCGGCAAGTGAGGAAGAGGTCACGGCCTGTCTTGATTATCTTTCTGGGAAAGTGAGTGATAAACTTCCGAAGCTTGTCAAGGAGCAGGAAGATCTCAAGAAGAAGCTTGTGGCTCTGCAGCGAGGTCGGGAGCAGGAAATTGCGCCTCTCCAGTCCCGGCTGCAAGCAGAGGTTGATGCAAGGAATGCAGCCCAGAAAGAGCAGGGAGAAGTCCAGATCGATCTCAAGCCGTTCGCACGCTGGGACTTTGAAGGGGATACCAAGGACTCGACCGGAGGAATGCACGGTGAATCCAAGGGAGCGGCCAAGGTGATCGATGGATCCATGTTCCTGAGAGGAGGAGGTGTCTGGACGAGCCCGATCTCGAAGGATCTCCGAGAATTCAGCCTCGAAGTTCAGGTGCAGTTGGACAATGGAAACCAGACCGGAGGGGGAGCGATGAGCCTGCAGAGATCCGACGGTAAGGTATTTGATGGCATCGTCTATGCGGAGGTATCTTCAAGGACCTGGCTCACTGGAAGCGACAAACATGCTCGTACTGCATCCTTTGGGGGGAGCGAGGATATGGAAGCTGACAAGCGGCCCGTTCGCATGATCATGGTCTACAAGGCAGACGGTACAACTATCGCCTACCGTGACGGCAAACCGTATGGAAAACCGATCAACAAGGGCAGGGTGCATTACCAGAAGGGTAAAGCGCAGGTCGTCTTCGGCTCCCGACATGGTCTTTCCCCGGGTGGGCGTGGCAGGTCCCTCACGGGCCGCATCTTCGAAGCGAGGCTCTATGACCGGGCACTCACGCCGCAGGAAGCAGCGGCAGCTTCTTCCGGAACCCTGCTGGAGGTGGTAACAGAGAGCTTGCTGGCAGAAGCCATGGCCCCTGAGCAGAAAAAGGCTGTTGAACGTCTAGATGGAGAGATTGCCCTTCTTGAACAGCAGCTCACAGAGGTGGACCAAGAAATTGAAAGCACCCGGGAGGCTCTCAATGTGGGCGGAGACCCTTATTTCAAGATTGCGCATGCGATTCTCAATTCCAAGGAACTGATTTATGTCTATTAAGCCCAATACTCACCCTGATGATCCGGTCCGGTCCATGCTGGCTGGTGACCGCCGAGAATTTCTTAAGCTGACTTCAAGTGGGGTCAGCGCTCTCGCGCTCTCAAGTCTCCTCAACAAGGGATCAGCAGCCACAGTTGGTGCTGCAGCGCCTAAACTGCACCACCAGCAGAAGGCCAAGTCGGTTATCCTGTGCTACATGTCTGGTGGGTTTTCTCACGTGGATTCGTTTGACCCGAAGCCGAAGCTTAAAGAGATGCATGGAAAGCCACTGCCAATGACTATTGAACGTACGCAGTTTGACGCGAACGGAAATATTATGGCCTCGCCTTGGGAGGCGAAAAAGTGGGGACAATCGGGGTTGGAGATGACGGACATGTTTCCCAAGATAGCGGAGCGTGCGGATGATCTCGCCATTGTGCGCTCGATGACGGCCAAGTTCAGTGAACACTCTCAGGGGAATTTCTTCATGCATACCGGCTTCCCCTTCCTGGGCTATCCCAGCGCCGGCTCATGGGTGACTTACGGATGTGGAACAGAGAATCCAAACCTGCCCGGGTATGTTGTTCTTCGCTCCAACAAGGCCTCTATTCCGCATGGTGGAGTGAGTATCTTTGGTAATGCCTTTTTACCTGCCACCACTCAGGGATCCATTTTCAACATCACGGACAAGCAGGCAGTTCCCAATATCAATCCCGCCATGCTCAAAGCGGAGCAGCGCCGGGCGCTGGACCTCATAGGAACACTGGATCGGCGCTTTTCGGAGCGAACGGCGGCAAAGGATGCGGTCATCTCATCAATCCGTAATGCGGAGACGGCCTTTCTTATGCAGCAGGCAGTTCCTGAACTAACGGATATCAGTAAGGAAAGTGAGGCTACTCGTGAGATGTATGGGATTGATAGCAAGGACGCCAACAAGGCTCAATATGCACGGCAATGTCTCATGGCCCGACGCCTGGTAGAGCGGGGCGTGCGCTTTGTGGAGCTTTCATGTGCCAGCTATGGAATCGGAGCGGGAGGCGGAGGAAATCCGTGGGACCAGCATGGGGACTTGAAGCGTGGCCATGGTGCGATGGCAGGTCAAGTCGATGGCCCGATTGCGGCTCTTCTCAAGGACCTTGGTGAGCGTGGGATGCTGGAGGAAACGTTGGTAGTCTTTACCGGAGAGTTTGGACGCACTCCCTTCTCACAGGGATCGAGCGGGCGCGATCACGATCCATTCGGATTCAGCGTCTGGTTGGCTGGTGGTGGCATGAAGGGAGGAATCGCGCACGGTGCGACCGATGAGTTCGGCTATAAGGCTGCAAAGGATATTTCGACAGTTTACGACCTTTGGGCGACCGTATTGCACCAGCTGGGAATTGATCATGAGAAGCTGACCTTCCGGTGGAGTGGACGCGATCTCAGGCTCACAGACGTCCACGGTCACGTCTGGAAGGATCTGGTGTGATCAAAGGTCTACATGGAGCGAGTCTGAATCTCCTGCGTGCCTTCGGGCCTAGCGGCAGTATTTGAGCGGTGGGAAAGCCGCTCCGTCCCGTGTTATAATCAATTGCTAGAAGCTGTATCCGAGGCCCAGTCCCGCGCTGAACCCACTGAGGTCCACATCGAACAAGCTGCCTCCAACACTACCATTCAGGTCCTCCGTGTGGTCGTGACGCAGGTTGACTTCAAGAGACCAGCTTTCGTTGAGCTGATATCCGGCAGAGGCTTGAAGGTAAAAGCCCCAGAGAATTGAACTGCCGATATTGTCAGCGGAAGAGCTGTCGATAACCACAGGGGCACCATTGTTGATTTGCTGGAGGAGTTGATTGCTGCGCATTGCTTTCCACGATGCAACATTGAGTGCAATGCCAGCTCCCAATGAGGCATGAAATCGGTTGTCGAACCGGTAGGAGGCCTCTGCGCCGAACGCCAGACTCCATGTATCAAGATCGAGTGATTCGTCGATGGTATCGTTCCACAGCGCGATGTCTGAGGTTCGCAGGGTGGGTGTGAAGAGTCGACTGCCAGCGATAGGTTGGTTGGGGACCAGTGGGGCGACGATGTTCGGAGCTCCCGTGTAGGGGACCTCCCGAGGAAGATCGAGTCCGCTGATATCGTACACATCCGTGGCTGTAATATCGAAGGTGTCCATCTGCTCACTGGCAGAGATCGTATTGAGGCCCCGGCGGGAGCCGTTGATTTCAGCAAAGGAGACATGAATGGATGGTCCCGCACTCCATCCGTTTCCGAGATCGCTCTGGTAGCGTAATTTCAGGTAGGGCGCCGATACGTGATCTGCTTCCTCATTCCACCCTGTTGCTGCAGCAGTGGATGATTGGCCCACCTCCTGGCGCTCTCCTCCCGATGCAGTGAAAGAGAGGGTGTTGCCTTGAATCTGTGCGAGCTCATTATAACCGTAGTCCGTGGTCCGTGTTGACCGGGCGTCGGGACGGACAAAGCCATTGTCGTAGATGCGCGCGGCGGGTCCCTCCGCAGGTCCGATGCCAGGCACGGGACTGCTGCTCGGCTGGAAAAGGCTGGGGACGGTAAAGTCGCTGATTCCCGTACGGAAACCGACTTCTCCGATATTACGCCACGACATCCCCGCACCAAGGGTCCACCGACCTTGATGGGATTGCGGTGAAACAGGGATGATGCCTTTGCCTGATTTAGATGAGGGCTGAATAACTTCCTTGGCAGACGGGATCGCGCCCTTGGCAGACGGGATCGCGCCCTTGGCAGACGGGATCGCGCCCTTAGCAGACGGGATCGCGCCCTTAGCTGACGGGATCGCCTCCTTGGCTGATGGCGAGAGAGCATCCTTAGCCGTCGAAACTCCATCTCCTGCCGTGATGATCGAGAGAGGAGCCAGAAGGGAAGTGAGGAATGCGAGTCCAATTCTTGTGTTCATGGTGAAGAGGTAAAAGACAGTTCAAGGTTCTGGATTACGGCGCCTTGCGGATGACCCTGTAGAAACGGTTTCCTGTTGTGCTTGGGTGACTCGAGGTTTTAGGGGGGCCATTGTCTACCCACTGGGTAACGTTTGCTCCAGCAATGATGTCGGGAACAACATTGAGCCAGTTTTCGCCGTCCCGGCTGTATTGAATGGTGTAGACCTCTCCTACGGTAGAGACAAACTCCAACAACTTGTCTTCATTGGGGAGGGAGGCTACCCGATTTAACTCGATTCCGGCAATGGAGAAGGCCTCTCCGGCAGAGTCGACGAGCTCAATCTGGAATTCTGGTTGGAATCCACCGCTCGCAGTGATTTGAAAGTATTCAACGACGAGGTCGATGCTTTCGCCTGCCGCAAGAGGCTGGTTGTAGAGAAGGAAGGGAGCGCCCCCGGATGCCCCCTGAGCATTGTGCACCGTAACGTCTCCGGGTAGTCCATTGACCAAGACACGAAATGCTGGAATATCGAGAGGATTATTGTTGGTTACAGTAATGGTCTGCTTCAGCAGAGCGGTCTGAAGGTCAAGAGTGATACTGCCCACGCCGATTTCCATGCTTTCGGGACTGATTACGCTTGTTGCCACGGAGTCAGAGTCATCTTCCGGGTTGATGATTTCTCCTTCGAAGGATAGGAGCTCTGCAGAGCTCACAATCGTGTCTCTTCCAGCTGGAGCGATGGAGGATACGTCGTAGAGGATTCCGTAAGTTATGGTCTCCCCTCTTGGAAGGTCGGCAATGGACAGGACAGGTGGCAGGGTCGCTTCCCCGGGGCCAAAACTGACAATCGTGGTGCCGGGAGGAGAGATTGATTCGAGGCGAATGGCAAGGTTACTGGCATCACTTGGACCACTATTGCTTACAGAGATGACATGAGAGAGATTGCCCGGGCTGCCACTCTCTGAATATCCGGCGAGAACCGGGTCCCGTGACTCAGCTACCTCAATAGTAATATCGGCCTCTCTTCGAACAGACGTACTGGATGAAACTGTATTATTCTGTGGATTGACATCCGTCTGTTCGACAGAAACTACCGAGGCAACATTCGTGATTACGTCAGCTCCGGCCTCTGTCGAGGGTCCTACGGTAAACCGCAGGCGCACTAATGAGGTGCTACCTACCGAAAGATCTCCTACCGACCAGATGACAGATTCACCGGTGCTTTCGGTATTCGTTCCAGCTAATGGCTCGGTCTCCTCCAGAGTGACGCCGGGGGGCAAGTTCAGGCTGTTCTCAAGGGATACATTGCTTGCAAAGGAGGGACCAAGGTTGGTTACGGTCACCATGTATTCAAGATTCAGGGGGCCTGATCCAGCGGTCACTGGATTGTTCAGTCCCATGTTCGTTACCTGAAGGTCGGATCTCGTGATGATGGATGTGGCATCTGAGACTGATGTTGCCGTTGCGATGTTTGTCTGAGTGACTCCTGTCAGAGTCGCGGTGCTGGTGATTACTTCTACGCCCTCGTTGGCTGCCGGATCCACAGAGAGGCTTACCGTCAAGCTGGCGGTAGTTCCCGCAGGAAGGGAGGGGAGTGTCCAGACGCCCTTATTGTAGACTCCCTGATCCGGGGTGATGCCGGCGATCGATACTCCACTGGTTAGAATATCGAGATCCTCGCTGATGGTGAGTTCGGTTGCAGTCGAAGGCCCCTGATTGGTCACCAACACCGTGTAGGTAAGCCCTCCTGTTCCCGCAATGATGGGGTCAGCTGATTCGCTCTGACTGAGGCTGACGTTGACGATTGGACTTACAATCAGAGTGTCTACTGAGGGTCCACTGCTGCCAAGTGAGCTGGTAAGTTCGCCGGTAGTGTTGACGAAGGTTCCACCCTCAAGACTGGTGACTTCGACCTGAAGAGTACACCGCCCACCGGCTGGAACAGTGCCATTGGAGTAGGAGAGCAGGGAGCCTCCAGGACCGGCACTTGCAGTACCTCCTACGCAGGTGCTGGAAAAATTCACCGGGTTCGAGAGAATCAGGCCGTCCGGTAAGGTGTTGGTGAATGACAGATTTGTGGCGTCGAGCGGTGAGGTACTGTTATCGATAGTGAAGGTAAGGATTCCGACCTGACCTGCGTTAAAGTCAGGCGAAAACTCCTGAGTAAATAAGGGGGGAGCCACGAGGGTCAGATCGGCACTGGCTCCGGGGCTGACTCCCAGCGATGACGTCAGCTCGCTGGTAGTGCTGCCATAGATTCCGGCCGATGCGTT
>MDSV01028881.1_pt1 | contig 14238 bp, 13 predicted proteins | sample 810851 | NCBI WGS metagenome assembly MDSV01 (sample SAMN05326640, study PRJNA326480) | marine metagenome | isolation source: seawater | place: Atlantic Ocean: North East | collected 2012 | reverse complement strand
ATTAAAATCATTAAATTTACCATTAGCGGGAAAAACAGGAACCACGAATAAAAATATGGATGCCTGGTTTTTGGGATTTACCTCAAATTTAGTTATAGGTACTTATGTTGGTTTTGATTCTCCCAAAACATTAGGAAGGTATGAAACTGGAGCAAAAGCAGCATTACCAATTTTTAAAAAATTTATTGAAAATGCAGTAAAGAAAAAAGACGCATTACCATTTAAAATCCCTGAAAGTATAAATTTAGTTATGATTGATGTTGAAACAGGATTACAACCAGATTCAAGTACCAAGAAAATTATTTATGAATCTTTTAAATCTAAGGATAATTTTATAATTAATCTTGAAAAAGAAAACAATAAAGATACATTAAGATTATATAAATCTAATGACCATAAAAATATTTTAAGGTTCTATTAAAAATGAATGATAAAGTAAGTGAAGTAAATAAAATTATAGTTAATATTAGGGGGTATCTTTGAAAAAAATAATATTGAACATAAAATTCAAGAGTATAATCAAGAAGTAACAAAAGAAAATTTTTGGAAAAATAAGTTATTTGCTCAAAAAATTCTTAAAGAAAAAAAGTTTTTAGAAACAATTTTTAAAAATTTTAATAAATCAGTCAATGATTTAGAGGATTTAACGCAACTATTGGAGTTAGCAAAAAAAGAAAATGATAGTGTTGTAATTAAAGATTGCGAAACAAAAATAAGTTTATTGTATGATCAAACAAAAAAAACTGAGGTTTCATGTTTTTTATCAGAGGAAAATGATCATTTGGATTCATATCTAGAAATACATGCGGGGGCCGGAGGAACAGAAAGCCAAGACTGGGCAAGCATGTTAAGAAGAATGTATTCTAGGTGGGCTGAAAGCAAAAATTATAAATTTGAAATAATTAGTGAGCACAGAGGCGATGAAGCAGGAATAAAATCAAGTATATTAAAAATTACTGGTAACTACATCTACGGATGGTTGAAGTCTGAATCCGGAGTACATAGATTGGTCAGAATTTCACCATTTGATTCTGGAGCTAGAAGACATACTAGTTTTGCAAGTGTTTGGGTGTACCCAGTTGTAGATGATAATATTAAAATAGAAATTTTAGAAAAAGATATAAGAATTGATACATACAAATCAAGCGGTAAAGGAGGGCAATCAGTAAATACAACTGATAGCGCTGTAAGGATAACTCACTTACCAACTAATATAGTAGTACAGTGCCAAAACGAAAGATCACAACATAAAAATAAAGAAACATGTTTTAACATGTTAAAAGCACGTTTATATAAATATGAAATGCAAAAACAAGACGAAGCTTCCGAAAACTTAGCTAAGTCTAAAACTGACATTGGTTGGGGACATCAAATCAGATCATATGTACTACAACCTTATCAGTTAGTTAAAGATCTTAGAAATAATTTAGAAAATACAGACCCAGATAGTGTACTAAATGGAGATATAGATCAATTTTTAGAATCTGCTTTATACCAATCTAAAAATAAATAACTATGGTAAAATTTTTTTTAAAAACTTTGTCATTTTTTTTCGTTTTAATTATTTCAATAACAATTTATTTAAGTTATTTTGGTCTAAAAACTGACAGATTTGATAGCTTAATAAAAAATAAGGCCAACGAATTAAACACTTATGTTAAATTAAGTTTTAGAGAAACAAAAATATATATTAATCCTATAAAATTAAATCTTATAGTTAAATTACAAAATCCAAAAGTTTTAATAGGAAGTGGGGAAATTATATTATCAAAATTAGATTTTTTTCTACCAATAGGATCCTTTTTTTCATCTGACTTTATTTTAAGAAGAGCAGAAGTCGCTTTTAAAAAAAATGATATAAAAGATTTGACAAAAATTAGCAAAATTTTTCTACCTAATATATTAAATAAACAACTTAAAAAAATTTTTAAAAAGGGAAGTTTAGAAGGTGAATTTACAATCCCTTTCAATGAGGATGGAAGTATAGGGGAAGGTTATGGTTTTTCAGGAAAAATACTTGATGCTCAAATTAATATAACAAATGAAATTTACATAAAAAATTTAACTACAGATATCAAACATATAAAAAGTTCCAATGAAGATATATTTAATTTAATAGTTAAAAATGGTACTTTGCTTGACATTGATCTGTTAGATAGTGAAATCAATATAAAACGTCAAAATGATATTTTTAAAATCGAAAGTTTGCTAAATACTAAAGGAAAATTCAATTTAACAAAAATTAAAAAAATAACATCACTATTAAGATTTGAAGTGAAAAATTTCAATTATGTTAATGCAACAGCGGACTTAAATACAAAAATTAATTTGGAATTACATAAAAAATTAAAAATTAGAAATTTATCATATTCCACAGAAGGAAATATCAGTTCATTAAGAATCAAAACTAACAAGAAAAAAATCATTGAAGAATATTTGCCTGATTATGATCCTAATATAAATATAAAGGATGCCAAGATTAAAATTACAAATTCTAAAAAAATCCAAACTTTAGATTTAGAAGGATTTATAAAAATTAATGATAATTATGACAAGTTTAAAGTAAATGAAAAGTACAACTACGATAAAAAATATTTTGATATAGATGGATATTTTGATTTAACCAATTCTAAAGTGGAATTTAATCAATTAAATTATATAAAAAATAATGGAATTAAATCTAAATTAGAATTTAAAACTAATTTTGCTCTAGATAATTATTACAAAATAATAGAATTAAATTTTTTAGAAGGGAAAAATAAAATTAATTTAGTAAATGTAAATTTAAACAAAAATTTTGAACTTACCGATTTTAAGACCTTTAATATAAAAACTTATAATAAAGGAGTTGTTAATAATGATTTTACAGTTAAGAAATTAGAAGAAGTCACTATATTAGGAGAAGTTTTTGATGCTCAACCTTTATTAAAATCAATTTTTAAAACTAATAATAAAAAAACTTTTAGTAAGAATTTTAACGAAGAAATAAAAATAAATTTTAAAAAAGCTCTTACAGGAACTAATGATGACATTTTAAATTTTGCTATGATAGCTACAATTAACAAAGGATCCTTTAATAAATTAAGTTTAAAAGGTGATTTTTCTCCGACTGAAATTATCGAAATGTCCATTTATCAAATTGATAACTCTAAAAAAACATTACAAATTATATCAAATCGAGCAAGACCATTTGTTAAACATTTTGATTTTATTGAAGGTTTTGAAGAGGGAAATTTAGAGTACGAATCAATTATATATCCAAAAAAAACTGTTTCAAATTTAAGTATAAAAAATTTTAAGGTTTCTAAAGTTCCTGCTCTAGCTCAATTATTAACATTAGCATCGTTACAGGGCATTGCGGATACGCTTAGTGGAGAAGGGATTCGTTTTGAATCTTTTGAGATGAAATCTTCTTCAGAAAATAATGTAATGAATATTGAAGATGCTCTTGCTATGGGACCTGCGGTATCAATTTTGTTAGATGGTTATGTTGATAAAGGCAAAACTGTTAGTTTACGTGGAACTTTAGTTCCTGCAACAAAACTTAATTCAATAATTGCTTCAATACCAATTGTAGGTGATATTTTGGTAGGAAAAAAAACAGGTGAAGGTGTTGTTGGTGTAAGTTTTAAAATGAAAGGACCACCAAAAAATATTAAAACAACAGTTAATCCTATAAAAACATTAACCCCAAGATTTATTGTAAGAGCAATTGAAAAAATGAAAGAAAATAAAAAAAATGGTACTAAATAATTTTTAAAATTATATGATTTTTCTTTCCATGTGAAATTTTTAAATTATTATTTTTATCAAAATAATTTATATTAATTACCATCGATTCATCTTTAATTATTTCATTATTAATTCTTAAACCATTATTTTTAATCATTCTTCTAATTTCACTTTTTGAATTTGTTAATTTAGAATGAAGTACCAAATTAAAAATATTTATTCCATTTAAAATTATTTTTCTTTTTATTTTTATTGTAGGCAAATCTTTCCCAATAGATTTTTCCCCAAATGTTTTTTGTGCAGTATTTTCAGAATCTTTAGCTGATTTAATACCATGCAACATTCTAGTAGTTTCATTAGCAAGTAAAATTTTAAGTTCATTTATATTTTTATTACTGTTTTTTAAATCATTTATTTTTTCAAGATTTAAATCTGTAAAAAGTTTTAAAAAATTTATTACGTCATTATCGTCAGTATTTCTCCAAAATTGCCAATAATCGTATGCTGAAAGCATTTTATCGTTTAACCAAATTGCTCCTTTTTCAGTCTTACCCATTTTTACTCCCGAAGAAGTTGTTATTAATGGAGTAGTCAAACCAAATGATTGGGTGTTATTTTTTCTTTTAATTAAATCAGTTCCATTAACTATATTTCCCCATTGATCTGAACCTCCAATTTGTAATACACATTTGTATTTTTTGTTGAGTTCATAAAAATCATAAGCTTGTAACATCATGTAATTAAACTCCATATAGCTAAGTGATTGTTCTCTTTCTAAACGCAACTTAACACTATCAAATGTTAGCATTTTATTTATAGTAAAGTGTTTACCAATTTCTCTTAAAAAATTTATGTAGTTTAATTTACTTAACCAAGAATAATTATTAACAAAAATTGGTTTTGTTTTTTGACTTTTTGAATTTAAAAAAATGTTAAAAATATTTTTTATTTTTTTGATATTATTATTGATTACTTTTTTATCGAGAATTTTTCTAGTTTCATCTTTACCAGAAGGGTCTCCTATAAGTGTTGTTCCGCCACCCAAAAGGATAATTGGTTGATGTCCGTATTTTTGTAAGAGACGAAGACACATTATTTGCATTAAACTTCCAACATGTAGACTTGGTGCAGTACAGTCAAAACCTATATAAGCTTTGATTTTCGACTTGATCATTAGGTTACTTAAATCATTTTCATCAGTACATTGACTAAAGTAACCTCTGTTGTGAAATTCTGTTAGAAATGTTTCTTGCATGCTTTTTGAGCTTTTTAAAGTTGTAATATATATTATTCCTTTTAAATTAAATATAATTTATGAGCAAATCCTTTTATAGCATGGGTCTTATGAGCGGAACATCAATGGATGGGGTGGACATATCAATTATTCAATCAGATGGCGAGAATAAATATAACGTAATTTTGGATAAATATTTTAAATATCCCGATAGTATTTATAAAGATTTAACAAAACTTAGGGATAAAATTACAAAATCTAAAGATTTAAAAAAGCTTTCAAAAAATATAAAAAATATTGAAAAGGAAATTACTTTATTTCACGCTAAAGCCGTTAATCAAATTTTAAAAAAAATAAGGGTGAATGTAAATTTTATAGGTTTTCATGGCCAGACTATTTTTCATAATGCAAAAGAAAAAATTTCTAAACAATTAGGTGATGGAAAGCTCTTATCAAAGCTGACTAAAAAAAAAGTTGTTTATAACTTTAGACAAAATGATTTAAAAAATGGAGGTCATGGAGCACCGTTAACACCAATATTCCATAAAATGTTAGAAAAGAAATTTAATCTCAAACCAGTAAGTTTTTTTAATATAGGTGGGATACTAAACAAAACAACAATTTTGGATGATGGAGATTTATCAGCAACAGATTGTGGTCCTGGTATGTGTTTAATTGATAAATGGATAAGAACTAAATCTAATAAAAAATATGATAAGAATGGAGATATAGCTAAGTCTGGAAACGTTAATGAACTAGTTCTTGAAAAATACCGGAGCAGCTTTCAAACATCTTATTCAAAAAAAATATCATACGACATTAGTGACTTTGATATTTCGTTAGCTAAAGGTTTATCTTTAGAAGATGGTGCCGCTACATTGACTTTTCATTCTGCAAATTACTTTATTGCTAATTTTAAAACTAATGAAAAGTTTAAAAAAATATCAAAAGAAAAAACAATTTTATGCGGAGGGGGAAGAAAAAATAAATTTTTAGTTGAAATAATTAAAACTTATAATAAGAATGTAAAACTTATAGATGATTACGGAATCGATGGAGATTTTGTTGAATCACAAGCTTTTGCATATCTCGCTATTAGATCTTTTCTCAAATTACCAATTTCCTTTCCAAAAACAACTAGTGTAAAAAAACCTTGTACTGGAGGTAAAATTATAAAAAGTTAAACTATTGTAACTTTATCTTTTATATAACGATTCATGGAATCTACTAATTCTTTTTCTTTATTCTTAAAAAAGTGATTAGCAGCATTAATTACATCAAATTTAACTTCTATACTTTTTTGAATAGTTAATCTTTTTTTTAAATTTAATAAACTTTCATTACTTACAAGCTCATCGTTTTTGCCTGACACAACTAATCCAGATATTGGACAAGGAGACAAAAAAGTAAAGTCATATAAGTTTGGTTGAGGTGAGATAGTTATAAATTTATTTACTTCAGGACGTCTCATTATTAGCTGCATACATATCAAAGCTCCAAAAGAAAAACCTGATACCCAACATTGACTATAACCGGGGTTTTCTCTTTCTATCCAATCTAATGCAGCAGCAGCATCTGACAATTCTCCTTGTCCATTATCAAAAATACCTTCACTTTTATCAACTCCTCTAAAATTAATTCTTATAACTGAAAAATTATTTTTATAAAAACAGTTATATGTTTCATATACTATTCTATTATTCATAGTACCTCCGTATTGGGGATGAGGATGAAGTACTAGAGCCACAGGTGAACCTTGCTGTTTACTTTTAAAATATTTACCCTGAATTCTTCCACTAGGCCCAGGTATAAAAATTTCTTTATTTTCAATTTTCATATTTTTATTTAGTAATGATAATTATTTTCAATAAAAAGTTATGTTTTATAACACGTTTATAACGCGGCAATTTTATTTATTTCTATACTTGACCTTTTTAGTAGGAATATCTAAATAAACACTGTATTTTAAAGGCAATTCATTATGAGATTAACAAGCAAAGGAAGGTATGCCGTAATGGCGATGGCTGATTTAGCGAAGATTAACGCTAATCAACCAACCAATTTAACTGAGATTTCACTAAGGCAAGGAATTTCAATATCCTTTTTAGAACAAATTTTTTCAAAACTAAAAAAAAATAATTTAGTGCAAAGTACCAGAGGTTCTTTAGGAGGTTATTTGTTGTCAAGATCACCTAAAGAAATAAAATTATCTAGTATTATTAAAGCTGTAGACGAAAAAGTTAAAACTGTAGGATGTAAAAAAGAATCTAAAAAAGGATGTACTGGAAAATCCGTAAAATGTATTACACATAATTTGTGGGATGATCTAGAAACCCATATAAATAGTTTTTTTGAAAAAAACACATTAAACGATATTCTTTATAATGAAGTTAAAAAAAACCAGAAAGAAATTAATAAATGAAACAACAAGAATTAGAAAAATCAAAAGATTATAAGTATGGTTTTACTACAGATATAGAAAGTATTAGAGCTCCTAAGGGACTTAATGAGGATGTAATAAAGTTTATATCTAAAATAAAAAAAGAACCCAAATGGATGTTAGAATGGAGATTAAAAGCATTTAATAGACTAAAAAGTTTAAAAGAACCTAATTGGCAAAAACCAAAATACCCTAAAATTAATTACCAAGATTTATATTATTATTCAGCACCCAAAAGTACGACCACACAACCTAAGAGTTTAGATGAGGTAGATCCTAAATTAATTGAAACATACAAAAAGTTAGGTATACCCTTACAAGAACAAAAAAGACTTAATGGAATAGCTGTCGACGCAGTTTTTGACTCAGTCTCAGTTGCAACCACATTCAAAGGAGAATTAACTAAAAAAGGAATTATTTTTTGTTCTATTTCTGAAGCTATACGTAATCACCCAGATCTAGTAAAAAAATATTTAGGTTCTGTTATACCAATCACAGACCATTATTTTGCAACACTAAATTCAGCTGTATTTACAGATGGATCATTTGTTTATATTCCAAAAGGAGTTAAGTGTCCTATGGAATTATCAACTTATTTTAGAATCAATGCATCCGAAACAGGTCAGTTTGAACGTACTTTAATCATTGCTGATCAAGACAGTTATGTTAGTTATTTAGAAGGCTGCACAGCACCAATGCGAGATGAAAATCAACTTCATGCAGCAAATGTAGAATTAATAGCACTAGATAATGCTGAAATAAAATACTCGACAGTACAAAACTGGTATCCAGGAGACAAAGATGGGAAAGGTGGCATATACAATTTCGTTACAAAAAGAGGATTATGTAAAGGAAAAAATTCCAAAATATCATGGACACAAGTAGAAACGGGATCTGCTATAACATGGAAATACCCAAGCTGTATTTTGCAGGGAGATAATTCAGTCGGTGAGTTTTACTCAATTGCAATAACTAATAATCATCAAAAAGCTGACACAGGAACTAAAATGATTCATTTAGGAAAAAATACTAAAAGTAAGATTATTTCAAAAGGAATATCAGCAGGATTTGCTGACAATACTTATAGAGGTTTAGTCAATATTCATTCAAAAGCAAAAAATGCAAGAAATTATACCCAATGCGATTCATTACTTATGGGTAATAAATGCGGAGCACATACAATTCCATACATCGAAAATAAAAATTCAACATCAAATATTGAGCATGAAGCCACAACTTCTAAAATAAGTGATGAACAGCTTTTTTATTGCAATCAAAGAGGGTTAAATCAAGAAGAAGCTGTGAGTTTAATAGTAAATGGTTTTTGTAAAGAGGTTCTACAGCAACTACCTATGGAATTTGCTGTAGAAGCTCAAAAATTAGTTGGCATAAGTTTAGAAGGGAGTGTTGGCTAATGTTAGATATTAATAATTTAAGTGCATCAATTGATGGTAAGTTAATATTAAAAAATTTTGATCTTATTATTAAGCCTGGTGAAGTGCATGCAATAATGGGACCAAACGGGTCAGGAAAAAGTACCTTAGCAAACGTATTATCAGGCAGAAAGGGTTACAAAATTGAAGGTAAAGCCCTTTATAATGGAAAAAATCTTTTAGAGATACCAATCGAAGAAAGAGCACAAAAGGGAATTTTTTTAGCTTTTCAATATCCAACTGAAATACCTGGTGTAAACACAAACAATTTTCTCAAAACTTCTTTAAATACAATCCGTAAGTTTAGAGGTTTAAATGAATTAGATTCTTTGGATTTTCTAAAACTAGTAAAAGAAAAATCAAAAAATTTAAAAATTGAAGAAAAAATTCTTAGTAGACAATTAAATGTGGGTTTTTCAGGAGGCGAAAAGAAAAAAAACGAAATTTTACAAATGACAATATTGGAACCTAAACTAGCGATATTAGATGAAACAGATTCTGGTTTAGATATAGATGCTTTAAGAATTGTTTCTGAAGGAGTAAATACATTAAGAAGTAAAAATAGATCATTTTTAATTATTACACATTATCAACGCCTGCTTGATTATATAAAACCAGATTTTGTTCACGTTTTAGTTAATGGGAAAATAGTTAAAACAGGATGCAGTGATTTGGCAAAAGAGTTAGAAAAAGATGGCTATGCTGGTGTAGCACAATAAGTATGAATTTAAAATTTCAAGAATTTAAAAAAATAAATACTAGTTCAGAAGAGCTAGATATTATTAGATCTAAAAGTTTTAAAAATTTTGAAAACAAGGGATTTCCTACGAAACTTCAAGAACACTGGAAATATACAGATTTAAAAAACCTTATTTATAAAAACTTTAAAGAACTTCAAATATTTTATGATAAAAAAAATTTAACATATGATAAAAATTTTCTAATTAAAAACTTTGATTACAATAAAATAGTTTTATTAAATGGAAATGTTGTTGAATATGATATTAATTTTGAAGATAAAAGCAAAGTTAGTATAAAACCGCTTAAAAAAGTTTTTAAAAATAAAAAAGATTTTGAGAAAATAAAAGAATATTTTAAAGATGATCAAAACTCATTAATATCTTTAAATCATGCTTTAGTTAATGATGGTATTTTTTTAGATATTGCAGAAAATTATTTTTTTAATAAACCACTAGTAATATATAATATTTTTGACCAAAAAGTAGCTAATAAAATTATAAATAGCAAATTTTTTATTTCACTCGGTGCTGGCTCTAACCTAAGTTTAATAGATCTTTATAAATCCAAAACTAATGTTAAATATTTCAATAATGTAACTCATAATTATATAGTTAAAAGAAACGCTATTCTTAAAAAATTTAATGTTAATGACAATCCTGACGACTCTTTTAATTATAATTCTACAAAAGTAAAAAGTTTTTCCAATAGTATATTTGAGAACTTTGTATTATCTTTAGGACCAAGCTTTATTAAAAACGAAATCCACTGTGATTTATTAGAAACACACGCCTCTTGTTTTTTAAATGGAATTATGTTTCTAAATAAAAACCAGCACCATGAGCTAAAGACAAATATAAACCATAGATATGCAAATTGTAAAAGCTCTCAACTTGTTAAAAGTGTTTTACTTGATAATAGTAACGGAACATACCAGGGAAAAATATACGTTGATAAAAGTGCACAAAAAACAAATGGATATCAATTGAGTAAAGCTTTAATTTTGTCTGAAAATTCTGAATTTAATTCAAAGCCCGAACTTGAAATATATGCCGATGATGTAAAATGTTCGCACGGCTCCACGTCTGGAAATATTGATGAAGATTCAATATTTTATTTAATGTCTCGAGGACTTACAAAAAACCAAGCAAACGAAATGATAATTGAAGGTTTTCTTAACGAAGTTATAGAAACAATTACAGAATTTAAAATTAAAATCTTAATTAGAGAGCTGTTAAGAGAAAGATTTAAAGAAATAAGTGTTTTATGAATATAAAAAATATTAAATCTCAATTTCCTATTTTTTCTAAAAAAATTAACGGAAAACCCCTAGTTTACTTGGATAGTAGTAATTCTTCTCAAAAACCAGCCAGTGTTATTAAAAGATTGGAAGGTTTTTATAAAAGTGAATTTTCAAACATTGGAAGAAGTATCCATTCACTTTCTGTAAATGCTACAAATAAATTTGACGAAACGAGAGTGGCTGTAAAAAATTTTATTAATGCAAATTTTAAAGAAGAAATAATATTTACTAAAAATGCCACTGAATCTATAAATTTAATTGCCTCAACTTTTGGACAGCAATATATTAAAAAAGGTGATGAGATTATAATTACTGAATTAGAACACCATTCAAATTATATCCCATGGCACTACTTAAGGGAAAACAAAGGTGCAATTATAAAATTTGCACCAATTGATGATTATGGAGATATTATCATTAGTGAATTTGAAAAACTGATTACAGCAAAAACTAAGATTGTAGCCGTTACTCATCTATCAAATGTAACAGGTACAATTGTACCAGTTAAAGAAATTATTAATATTTCTCATAAAAAAAATATTCCAGTTTTAATTGATGGTTGTCAAAGTGCTCCACATATAAAGATTGATGTTAAAGATTTAGATTGTGATTTTTATGCTATTTCTGGCCATAAAGTTTATGGACCGACTGGCGTTGGAATTTTATATGCAAAGAAAAAATGGCTTGAGGAATTACCTCCTTACATAGGTGGAGGCGGTATGATTAGTGAAGTTAAAAAAGATAGGGTTTCTTACGCAAGGCTGCCTGAAAAGTATGAAGCAGGAACAATGCCGACTGCTGAAGTTATCGCATTTAATGAGTCTATTAAATTCATTACATCAATTGGAATGGAAAATTTAATAAATCATGAGATAGAACTTACAAACTATGCAATTGAAAAACTTAAAGCTATTAATTCAGTTAAACTAATTGGTAATCCAAAAAATAAAGCTGGAGTAATTTCTTTTACTATAAAAGATATACATCCACATGATATTGCGACAATTTTAGATGAAGATGGTGTAGCTATTAGAGCAGGACATCATTGTTGCCAAATTTTACACGAAAAGTTAGAATTAACTGCAAGCGCTAGAGCTTCTTTTGGTGTTTATAATACCAAAGAAGATGTTGATATACTTTGTTCAGCGGTTAAAAATTGTAGAAAGGTTTTTGGTTTAAAATAATGGATTTGAAAGAATTATATCAAGATATAATTTTAGAGCATGGAAAAAGCCCAAGAAATTTTGGTAAATGTACTGGACATAACCATGAAGCAAAAGGCCATAACCCACTTTGTGGAGATCAAGTGCAAGTTTATTTGAAACTAAATGAAAAAAAGAAAGTAGAAAATTTGTCCTTTGAAGGTTCAGGATGTGCTATCTCAATTGCATCAACTTCGATCATGACTGAATTAGTAAAAGGAAAATCTTTTGATTCAGCTAAAAATATTATTAATGAATTTTTAGATATGATTAAAAATGGAGTAGATATGAAAACGAGCGAATTAACAAATGATCAAAAAATAAAAATTATGTCTTTGTCTGGCGTTAAACAATTCCCAATGAGAGTTAAGTGCGCCACTCTTTCTTGGCATACTTTAACTTCCGCTTTAAGTGATGAAAAAACAGAGATTAATACAGAGAAAGTCGATTAATGAATAATATTAAAGAAAAAGTTATTAATGAGATAAAAAAAATTTATGATCCAGAAATTCCAGTTAATATTTATGAATTAGGATTAATTTATAAAATTGACGTTGATAATAAAAATAAAGTTACAGTAAATATGACTTTAACTACGCCTAATTGTCCTGTTGCAGAAAGTTTGCCAAAATCAGTTAAAGATAATATAATGAAGGTTGAAGGTGTTTCAGAAGTTGATTTAAAATTAGTTTGGGATCCACCTTGGGATAAAAGCAAAATGTCGGAAGCGGCTAGATTGGAATTGAATTTATGAGCAAGCAAGTAATAACATTGAGTGATAAGGCTGCGGATAGAGTAAAAGAAATAATGTCCAAAGCTAAGGATCCAATTATAGGAGTTAGGGTAGGAGTATCTTCCGGTGGCTGTGCCGGCATGTCTTACGTAATGGAATATGCAAAAAAAGCAAACCCAAACGATGAAATTGTTGAAGATAAAGGTGTTAAAGTATTAATAGATCCAAAAGCAATTATGTACCTTTTGGGTACTGAAATGGACTATAAAAAAGAAGAACTTTCTTCAACTTTTGTATTTAAAAACCCTAATGAGACAGAACGTTGTGGCTGTGGAGAATCATTTAAAATATAAATCTGTATTGCTGTACAATTAAGAATTGTATATAATAAATATTATGAGAGATACTAAGCATTTAGGTAGTCATGCTAATAAGCTAGCAGCAAAAGAAAAAGAAAAGTCATTGTTCAGAAACCAGCGTAAAGCAGTCGAAGCTGGAGCTCATGGAACTTTGGATTACACAATAAAAGAGGGTGTAAATAAAAACAAAATTGCTGATGAAAAAATTTTAAAAAGCAAAAAGTAAAATTAGCAACTATAATACATTTCAAATTCTATTGGGTGAGGAGTATGCTCAAGTTTATAAATTTCTTCAAACTTTAATGCTATATAAGCATCTATTTGATCATCGGTAAATACATTGCCTTGGGTAAGAAACTTTCTATCTCTATCAAGACTTTCCATTGCTTCTCTTAATGATCCACAAACAGTCGGAATATTTTTTACTTCATCTTCAGGCATAGCATACAAGTCTTGATCAGCAGGTTTTCCTGGATTGATTTTATTTTTGATTCCATCTATTCCAGCCATAAGCATAGCTGCAAAAGTTAAATAAGGGTTACCCGCTGCATCAGGAAATCTTATTTCGCATCTAGCAGCTTTTTTATTCATTGTAATCGGTATTCTGCACGAAGCAGATCTATTTCTTGCTGAGTAAGCTAAAAGAACTGGAGCTTCAAATCCTGGGATTAGTCTTTTGTAACTATTTGTAGTACTATTAGCAAAAGCATTAATAGCCTTAGCATGTTTTAAAATACCTCCAATATAATATAATGCTGTATCAGATAAGCCAGAATATTTATCACCTGAAAATAATGCTGTACTTCCTTTCCACAAAGATTGATGTACATGCATACCTGAACCGTTGTCACCTTTAACTGGCTTTGGCATAAATGTAGCTGTTTTTCCAAATGAATGAGCAACCATATGAACTCCATATTTATAAAGTTGCATATTGTCCGCTTGATCAGTCAAAGTTCCAAAATACATTCCTAATTCATGTTGACTTGGTGCTACTTCATGATGATGTTTTTCAACTTTAATTCCCATATCTTTTAAAGCTTTTAAAAATTCCCCTCTCATAT
>MDSV01140835.1_pt1 | contig 14240 bp, 11 predicted proteins | sample 810851 | NCBI WGS metagenome assembly MDSV01 (sample SAMN05326640, study PRJNA326480) | marine metagenome | isolation source: seawater | place: Atlantic Ocean: North East | collected 2012 | reverse complement strand
TTGCTGCAGCTGCATCATTACTTTATCCAAAATCAAATAAAATAATAATCGATGTTGGTACTTGCATAACAATTGATTTTATTGATTATAATAATAATTTTTTTGGTGGGTCCATATCTCCAGGAATTGACATGAGATACAAGTCATTAAATAATTACACTGCTAATCTTCCGTTATTAGAAATATCCGATAAATTTAGTTTTCCAGGAAAATCTACTGAAACCTCAATTCATTCAGGAGTTATAGGTGGGGTATGCAATGAAATAAATGGTTTTATCGAGAATATTAGCTCAAAGTATAATGATGTACAGGTTATATTAACAGGTGGAAATGCTAAATTTTTGTCAAAAACATTAAAAATTACCATATTTGCGAATCAAAATTTTATCTTAGACGGCCTTAATAGCATTCTAAATCTAAATAAAGAATAATTGAATAAAATATTTCCACTAGTTTTTTTACTGTTTCTAACCAGCCTAGGGGTTATTTCCCAAAACAATACATCATCTCCGTATTCCTTCTACGGAATCGGATCTCTTGATTTTAAAGGAACTTCTGAAAACAGAGCAATGGGTGGTTTAACTGTGTACAATGATAGTATACACATGAACTTAAGAAACCCAGCATCATACACTGGTAAGAATATGTTTTCGTTTAATAACGAGGGAAGATTAGTAAAATTTACTGTTGGATTAGGCCATTCAGAAACCAATTTAAAAACGACGACTGATAATTCAGAAACTACTAATTCAAGTTTTGAATATCTGGGTCTGAATATTCCCATGGGAAAATTTGGATTGGGATTTGGTCTTATTCCATATTCATCGGTTGGTTATAAATTACAATCATCTAACCAAGAAAATATGCTTCAATATAAGTACTCTGGAAATGGTGGATTAAATAAAACTTTTCTAGGTATTGCATATCAGCTTACCGATAATATTTCTGTCGGATTTGATGCCAGATACAATTTTGGTAATATTCAAAATTCTGCTCTTGAATATTTATATGATGATGAATCCCTTCCTCTTGATTATCACGCAAGAGAGCAAAATCGATCTGACTTGAGTGGAGTTAATTTTAATTTTGGTTTGGTTTATAAAGCTAAACTAAAAGAAAATCTTGAATTGCATGCTACGCTAGCTTATTCTCCTAATTACAATCTGAGCTCAAGAAATAGTAGAAAATTTGCATCTGTTGTAATTAATCCCAATACGCTTATTGAATTTCCTGTTAATGAAATAAATATTGATTTAGAATCAATAGGCCTTGATAAAACTGATTTGTCGATGCCATCGAGAACAAGTTTTGGTTTAGGAATAAGTAAAGCAAAAAAATGGTTTGTTGGTGCTGAATATACCTCTGTTGGAAGCAGTGTATTTTCAAATGACTTAATATCTATCGATAATAGTGAATTTGAAGATTCATCTAAAATTTCATTTGGCGGATTTTATATTCCTGATTATGCCTCATTTAGTAAGTTTTGGAATAGAGTTGTATACAGAGCTGGTTTTTATTCTGAAAAAACAGGTTTGGTGATCAATAGTGAGTCAATCGATGAATTTGGCATATCGTTTGGATTAGGTATACCTGCTGGAGGATTGTTTTCAAATGTAAATACAACCTTTGAATTTGGTAAAAGGGGTACTACAAATGAAAACCTAGTTGAGGAAAACTTTGTTAATATTCAACTAAGTTTGTCTTTAAATGACAGGTGGTTTATTAAAAGAAAATATAATTAATTATGAAAAAAATTATCGGATTTATATTGTTATTGACAATTTCATTTAATTCATTTTCACAGGCTAATGAAGAAGATATAAATGCTTTATCCATTTTTAGTGAGTATGTAAAAGCTAAAAATTATGATGCTGCTTTTCAACCATGGATGGAATTAAGAGAAAGAAGCCCTAAGTTTAATAGTGCAATTTACGTTTATGGAGAGAGAATTCTAAAACATAAAATCAAAAATTCAACTGCTGAGCAAAAAGAAAATTATATTAATGACTTATTAAAATTATGGCAAGAAAAAAGAGAAAACTTTCCTAGCAAAACCCCCCTTGGTGACATTCTTGCTAAATCAGCACAATTACAATATGATTACAAAAACGAGTTGGGGCTTAGCAGTTCAGAAATTTATGCAAATTTTGATAGAGCTTACAATGAGGACTTAAACTCATTTAATAATCCTAAGAATTTATACACATATTTCAAACTTCTTGTCAAATTATATGATGAAAATCAAAAAAGTGCAGAAGATTTATTTACAAAATATGATGAGATTTCAGAAAAAGTTGAAAATGAGATTAAAAACTATACTTACAGAGTAAATAAGTTTGTTAGCTCTGAAGATGAAGAAATAACGATATCAAAGAAAGATCAAAGAAGAATAAAATCCTACAATAGCTTTTTAAAAGCTTATGATCAAATTTCCAAGGGTATGGAAAAGGATTTGGGAGATAGAGGAAATTGTGAAAACTTAATACCCCTTTACGAAAACAATTTTGAAGTAAATCAAGCTGATGGTAAATGGTTAAGTAGAGCAATGAACAGACTATATGGAAAAGCATGTGATGATTCTCCCTTATTTATTAGAATAGTTGAGAAAAAAAATGAGCTTGAGCCAAATGCCTCAACGGCATATTACCTAGGTACCATTAAAGATAAACAAGGTAGTTCTTCAGAGGCCATAGTATATTATAATCAAGCAATCGAATTAGAGACAGACTCTTATGAAAAAGCAAAAATATTATTTAGAATCGCGACTAATTTTAGAAAAAACGGTTTATTCTCTAGAGCAAGATCATATTACATGCAGGCTTTAGGGTTCAATCCTTCAATGGGAAGGTCTTATTTGGCCATAGCACAAATGTATGCATCAAGTGCAAAAAACTGTGGAAATGATAACTTTAGTCAAAGAGCTGTATATTGGCTTGCATCTAAAGAAGCAATGAAGGCATCCAGAGTTGATGGAACCCTAAAAAGTGCAGCAAACAAAAGTTCAAAAAATTACGAAGCTAAAGCGCCACAAAAATCTGAAATTTTCTCGTCCGGAAGAGAAGGTGAAGTTATAGATATATCCTGTTGGATAAATAAATCTGTTAAAGTACCAAACTTGTAAAAATTGAAAAACATTATTTTATGTTGTCTTATAATTTTTCTTTCATGTGATGGAGACAAAGATCTAACATCTTTTTTAAGGGCTGCTGATATACCAATTTCATCTGCAAAGAAAATCAATACTGTCCATACTGATTCAGGAATTGTTAGTAGTATTTTAAATAGCCCTAAAATGCTAAACTTTAGTAACGCTAGTTTTCCTTACTTCGAGTTTCCTGACAGAATAGAAGTTATATTATTCGATAAAAATAATAATCAGACTAAAATTATCTCTGATTACGCAATTTCTTATTCCAATACTGACCTTATTGATCTAAGAGGAAATGTTGTAATTTCAACACATCTTTTAGATACGCTAATAACCGATCAGTTATATTATGATAGTGGTGAGGAATGGTTATTTACAAATTTTGATTTTAGATATGTTTCTTCAGACAAAGATATAATTGGAAAAGGTTTTGATTCAGATAAATCGTTCAAAAAAATTAAATTTTTAGAAGTTAACGGATTTTTTACACTCAAAGAATAATCTGCATATATTAAATTTTAAGTTTTTTTTCATTAATTACATACCATTCTCAATATTAATAAACGTCAATTAATAATATTTAAAACTATCTGATTTATATAAATTAAAATATTTTTAATATTTAATTTAAAACATTACTTTTGAGCCCTAAATTTATCAATTTGTTATGGCAGTTTTAGGAAAAATAAGGTCCCTGGGCCCAGTTGCATTAATCAGTGTTATAGGACTAGCATTATTTGCATTTGTATTTTCAACTGGATCTGGAACTGTTACCGATGTTTTTAAAGCTGACGAATTTAATCAAAGTAGAGTAGCTGTGGTTAACGGAATAGAAATGGACAGATCTGATTTTATGAGATCTGTTGATAATTCTGAACAACAAAATAGAGGATCAAGAACCTCAATTCAAACAATGAATTCTGTGTGGGATACAGAATTAAAAAAATTAATTTTAAAATCTGAATTTAATAAAATTGGAATTGATGTAGAAAGGGAAATGATGAGAGACTTCCTTAAAACTAATTTACAGTCTTTTAATGATTTCTTAAATGAAAATGGAGAGTTCGATGAACAAAAACTAAATCAGTTTATTTCAAATCTTAAAGAAATTTCACCAGAAACTTTAGAACTTCAGGGTTCTCTAGTTAATTATGAATCGTGGAATAATTTCGAAGAAAGTATAGCCGATCAAGGTATTGAGTTTTTATACTATAGATTGATTGACGCTGGACTTTTTACTTCACGCTTGGAAGCTGAGGAAGACTACTTTAATTCGAATGATGTAGTAGATTTTAAGTATGTTAGTATACCTTTTGATTTAATTCCTGATTCCGAAATAAATATTTCAAAATCTGAAGTTACTGACTTTATTAATAAAAATCAAAGCGAATATTCATCTGAACCAGGAAGAGATTTTATTTATGTTAAATTTGAAGAAAAGCCTTCACTTGATGATGAGCTTGAAACTAAAAAACGTGTTGAGGAGCTTCTAAATGATAGAGAAGAATATGATATAAATTCTCAAAAACTAATCACTTACAAAGGATTTAAAAATACAACTAACAATGAAGATTTTATTAATTCAAATTCTGCGATAAAGTTTTTTGATTCATATGTATTCAAAAACTCTTTAACCAAATCCCATGCTGATAAAATATACGATTTAAAAAAAGGTGAGATATATGGTCCATATGTTGAAAACGGATTGGTTAAGGCTACTAAATTAATTGACTCTAAATTTATCCCTGATTCGGTTAAAGTAAGACATATTTTAATACCCTACATTGGTTCTTTCAGAAGTGACCCAACCACCACAAAATCCAAAAATGAAGCTAAAAAAACAGCTGACAGTATTTTTAGAATTTTAAAGATCAATAGAAATAAATTTATTTCACTTTTACCTCTTTCTTCGGATGAAGTAAGTAATGAAAAAAACGGTGAAATAGAATTTGCTTACATAGACGGTTTTGCCCCTGAATTTAGAGATTTTTCTTTTGAAAAGAGAGTTGGTTCTATTGAGATTGTAGAAACAGATTTTGGTTTTCATATTATTGAAATTTTATCACAGAGTAAGAAACAAAAGGCTATCAAAGTTGGCAATTTAGCTTTTAAAATAGAACCATCAGAAAAAACGCGTGACAGTGTTTATAATATTGCATCTAAGTTTGAAATTGCAGTCGATAAAGATAACTTTAGAGAATACGCTGCAGAAAACACATTTAAAGTCAATCCGGTAAATAACATTGGTGAGCTAGATGAAAATATTCCAATTCTTGGTAAGCAAAGGAGTATTGTCAGGTGGTCCTATGAAGATAATACTGAAGTTGGTGATATAAAAAAATTTAATTTATCTGAGGGTGGCTATGTAATCGCTATGTTAACATCAATAAATGATGACGGGATGATGTCATACGAAAAGTCATCTATTGTTGCTATCCCCAAATTAAAAGACCAAAAAAAAGCTCAAAAAATTATAAAAGATGTTAACTTCTCTAACCTAGATGAGATTGCCAGCAAATATGATTTAAATGTTCAAACATCATTGTCGGTTAATTTAAATAACCCTGTAATTTCAGGAGTAGGAAACGAACCTTCCGTTGTTGGATATGCGATGGGCTACTATAAAGAAGTTATTTCACCTGCCATTATCGGAAATATGGGTGTATTTTTCATTTATGTTACAGACAGAAGAAAGGCTTCAAGTTTAAATAATTACATGAACATTATAAATAAAATAAGTTCCACAAGATCTAGCCAGGTTAGGTTAAATGCATACAATGCTCTAAAAGATAAAGCAGAAATTGAAGATTACAGAAGTACTTTTTACTAGTTAATATATACCAAGTCTGATAACTTCAGTATTGTGTTATATCCTTTATTTTTAAAATATCCTAGGTCATTATTTTTAGATGTAACAAGAATAAAATCACCACCCCAAGCACCAAGACTTTTTATTTTACCTTCGCTGTACGCAGAAAAAAATGATTGATGGATAGGTTCTTGTAAAGTTGCACTTGCGATAATATTTTCATGTTCCACGATTAAATCTTCAAATTGATTTAAATCTTTACATTTTATAATTTCTTCTGCAATAAAATTTATTCTTTCAAGGAAATGTTTTCTGTCTGACTTTATGTTAAAATAGTTTTTTATTGATGCTTGCGTATTTTGTTTTTTTTCTAAAAATATTAAATACAAATTTTCAATAAAAGGAGGGTTGAAACTTATATTTTCAATATTAATTGAGTTTTGTTTTTTTTGAAATAAAATAGGGTTCTTTACATCACAGCATGCTATGTCGTATCCACTGCCATTAAAAGCAGAAAATAGTAACTCATAAGGATCTGTATTTGCCCATTTGGCAAGATTATTTACAAAAGTTGATGATGTTCCAAGACCCCACTCCCTTTTAAAGTTAAGTTTTGTTAAAAATTTATTTCCCAGTATATCTTTTACGTTTTTTGTTTTTAGTAAAAATTTAAAAAGTAGCAGTATTTTTTCAGAGATTTTATTTTTTTTTCTATCATATTTAAGATCTCTACCATTAAAGTAAAATTTTTCTTCATACCATAAATTATTGTTATCGTCAAAGCTCTGCCATTCGATAATTTTATCTTCACAACTAGTAATTTGAAGGTCTTGGGTTAATTTTGACGGTAACGCTATTGCTTTAGCTCCCTCTAACACCAAATATTCAGAGCAGAGTAAAATTTTACCATTACTTTTAAATAACATTTATCGAATTTTTTTTATAAAATTTTCTACGTTCGAGCTTGTAACAAGTTTATCCTTAAAGTATATTAACGCACTTTCTTTTTCTTTTTCTGACGCATTATGTTTATTAAGTAAATTTGTCAAGTGCATTTTCATGTGACCTTTTTGAATTCCTGAAGTAACTAAAGATCTAAGGGCTCCAAAATTTTGTGCTAGCCCAACACTTGCAATTATACCCATTAGTTCTTTTGAATTAGGGTTCTCCAATATCTCTAAAGCTAACTTTACTAAAGGATGCAGATTAGTAACTCCGCCAATAGTTCCTACCGCTAGTGGTAATTTTAATTCAAAATAAAATATGCCATTTTTAATATGTGCTTTGGATAGACTTTTATACTTTCCTTCGGAAGCATAAGCATGTGCACCGGCTTCGATTGCTCTAAAATCATTTCCAGTTGCTATTGCTACTGCGTCAACTCCATTCATAATACCTTTATTGTGAGTTACTGCTCTGTGAATATCAATATTTGCAATTTCAATTGCCCTAACAATTTTTTCAGCAAAATTCTTTGTTTCCGGCTCGAGATTATTAAGTTCTGAAACCCTACAACTTACAGAAGATATGACTAAACATCTAGGTATAAAGTTTGATAATATACTCATTATAATTTCTATATCTTTCTGCTTTAACTCATTATTGTTAAATTTTGAAACCGATTTGTAAAAAGTTTGAGCAAACTCCTCTAAGCACGAATTTATAAAGTTAGCACCCATTGCATCAACGGTATTAAACGTTGAAAAGATTTGATAATAACCATCTAATTCTGTGGTTTTATCAATTAATTCAATGCTGTTTATACCTCCTCCTCTAGATTCCATCTTTTTTGTTATTTCTTTGGTGTTTTCAATCAAATATGGTTTTACATAATTAAAATATTCCAGAAGAATTTTTTTATCGCCATGAAATAAAAAATGTACTTGGCCAATTTTTTCAGAATCGATAACCTCAGATTTGAAACCACCATTTTTCATCCAAAATTTTGCAGCCTTACTTGCTGCAGCGACTACAGAGCTCTCTTCAATGGTCATTGGAACAGTGTAAATTTTATTATTTATCAGAAAATTAGGTGCAATTGCAAAAGGCAAATAATAGTTTGATATAGTATTTTCAGAAAACTCATCGTGTAATTTTTGAAGATTACTGTCAAAATTCCAGTATTGAGTAAGTGTTTTTTTTGCCGAATCACTGTTTTTAAAACATGATTTTGACAGCCATTCAATTTTTTCTTTTTTTGTTAGTTTAGAAAAACCTTTAATTTCTTGAGACATTATTAAATATAATATAAATCAAAGATAATATACTTGAAGTAAAATCATTATCAATAATTTATTAATGATTAAATTAACATAATTAGGTAAAATATAATATTTTAGTGAATTCAAAAAATAAATTATGACAACCAATCCAATAAGACAAGAAAAAACAATTTTTGGACACCCAACAGGGCTTTACATTTTATTCTTTGTAGAAATGTGGGAGAGATTTTCATACTATGGAATGAGAGCTATTTTGACATTATTTTTAGCTGCACCTGTAATTATGGGAGATCCACAATCTGGATATGGATGGACAAATGCTGAAACTCTTTCTTTTTACGGCACTTATACAATGTGTGTTTACTTGATGTCTATCCCTGGTGGATGGGTTGCCGATAAGTTTATTGGTCAAAAAAAGGCCGTGATGCTTGGAGGATTATTATTATGTGCTGGTCATGGAATCTTAGCTGTTGATGCTGAATGGGCGTTTTTTACAGGTTTAATTCTTATTGTAGTTGGAGTTGGGTTTTTAAAACCTAACATCTCAACTATGGTTGGTGGTTTGTATCAAAAAGGAGATAATAAACGTGATACAGGTTTTTACATTTTTTATATGGGTATAAATATCGGAGCCTTTTTGGGTGCTTTATTAGTGGGAGCTATTGCTGCTAAATACGGATGGCATTACGGATTTGGTTTAGCCGGAATAGGGATGGCAATTGGTCAATTGGTATATTTTTATGGTCTTCAGTATTTAGAGGGTATTGGTGAATTTATAGGAAGTGATAAATCACCTGATAAGGAATTAATGAATAAACCATTAACTAAAGTTGAAAAAGACAGAATGCTGGTTATGTTTTTATCATTTTTGATTATAATTGTTTTTTGGGGTGCCTTTGAACAAGCAGGTGGACTGATGAGTTTATATACAGAACAAAAAACCGACAGGATGCTTTCTTTTTCGTTACCATTTATAGGAAATGAAGTACCAGCTGCAATTTTTCAATCAATCAATGCATTCTTTATAATAATATTTGCAACTTCCGTTGCTTATTTTTGGACTCAATGGGCCAAAAAAGGCAAAGAATCTTCTTCATTATTTAAAATGGCTGTAGGATTAATCATAATGGCTTTTGGTTTTTTCTTTATGACAAAAGCTTCAACTGAAGTTGTAATGGAGGGAGATGAAATTGTTCAAAAATCTGCTATGATATGGTTAGTCTTAGCATATCTTTTTCACACCATTGGCGAGTTATGTGCCTCTCCAGTTGCTTTATCATTTATTACAAAATTAGCACCAGTTAAATATGCTGCTTTTATGATGGGTGCTTATTTTGCAGCTACAGGTCTTGGTAATAAAGTTGCTGGATTTGTAGGACAACTTTCTGAGGGTGCTGGTGAATTTCAAGTCTTCACAGGGATCGCTATTTTCTGTACTCTTTTTGGAATATTAGTATTACTGCTTCTAAAACCTCTCAAACGACTTACTCATGGTGCTGAAGAAATGGATATTTAATAATGAGTAATACCGATAATTTTTTTATTAAAACTGTAATAGGTCATCCGGCTGCATTATTTGTGTTATTTTTTACAGAAATGTGGGAAAGGTTCTCATATTATGGAATGAGAGCCATTTTAGTAATATTTCTCACGGGGGCTATTGTTGGTGACAACCCAGGTTGGGGTTGGAGCTCATCTGCCGCATTATCATTACTTGGCACATATGCCATGTTTGCTTATTTAGCTCCTCTTGCAGGTGGATGGTTAGGAGATAAAAAAATCGGTTATCGAAATGCAGTTGTTATAGGTGCATTATTAATGACATTAGGTCATGCGTCCATGGCTGTTGAAACTCCTAGTTTTCTTTATATTGGGATTTCATTGCTTGTTATCGGAACTGGATTTTTTAAGCCTAATATTACCTCAATTATTTCAAAAATTTATGAAGGCAGAGATGATAAAAAAGATGGTGCATTTAACATATTTTATATGGGTGTTAATGCTGGAGCTTTTTTGGGAATTATGCTCTGCGGATGGGTTGGTGAGAAAGTAGGTTGGTCTTTTGGATTTGGATTAGCAGGAATTTTTATGCTTTTGGGTATGATCCAGTTTTATTATGCACAACCATTATTTGGTGAAATTGGCAAGGCCCCAGATAAATCTGATAAAAAATTAGAGTTCAAACATGAAAATAATAAAAAGTTAAATCCTTTTTCACCATTAGATATTTTATTGATTTTAATTTTTGTTATTAGCGCACTTATATTCATCATTAACGATCCATTGAGTAAAATCGGTGGTATTAATATTCTCAATTTCTCTTATTTTGGAATGGAGAATTCATTATTCTTTGCTCTTGTAGCCTTTATTTCGTTTATAATATTATTGCTAGTAAGAATTCCAAGATACACTCCTATAGTTAGAGATAGAATGATTGTTTTTACAATATTTTGTCTTTTTACGGTTTTCTTTTGGGCAGCATTTGAACAAGGAGCAGGTTCCTTACCTTTATATACAAGGGATTTTACAGATAGATTTTTAGAAGGTAATTCAGCACTAATTTTTAAAATTGTTGATATTTCAGTCACTATTGTTCCATTATTAGTTATTACATATGTTCTTATTAGTTTATTTAAGAAAACATTTAGCGAAATTCTATTTTCAAACATAGTCCTTGGTCTCAGTTTTATCATTGTTTGGGGTATAATAATTTTTAAAATATATTCAGAGTCACAGTCTACTTCAACTGAAGTACCAATTACATGGTTTGCAATTCTAAATTCACTTTTTATTATCATTTTTGCTCCATTGTTTTCAAAATGGTGGGATAGTAGATATAACCCGCCAGCCTCAGTTAAGTATTTTCTAGGTTTAGCACTTTTAGGAATTGGATTTGGTTTTTTAGCTTTTGGAGCTAGGAATGTACCTGCAGGTGCTGATAGTGCTAGTTTAAGTATGATGTGGCTAGTATTTGCATATCTGTTTCACACCCTTGGTGAATTATGTTTATCCCCCATGGGACTTTCTTATTTAAGCAAACTTATTCCTACTAGGATGATAGCCTTCATGTTTGGAGTATATTATTTAGCGGTTGCTATCGGAAATAAGTTAGCACATTATATCGGAGGAGATATTGATAAAATTACAGAGGAGTACTCCTTATCAGGGTTCTTTTTAATTTTTACAATTATACCTATAGTTCTTGGATTTATTTCACTTTTATTACACCCGATTATAAAAAAATCAATGCATGGAATTAGATAGTTTACAAATAATTTTAAAAATTGTACAAATCAAAATCTGATATCTTTTAGTATTTTTATAAAATATTATTCATTTATGAAATTTTTCTATTATATAATAACTCTGTTAGTTTTTACATTTTCCACCAATTCTTTTTCTCAGGAGATAAAGTGGATAACTCTTGAAGATGCTGTGTATTTACAAGAATCTGCACCAAGAAACATAATTATTGACATGTATACTAATTGGTGCGGACCATGTAAATTACTCGATAGAAATACATTTGCAAATAAGGATGTTGCAAAATATATTAACGACAATTTTTACGCTGTAAAATTTAATGCTGAAGGAAATGAGGTTGTAGATTTTAAAGGTTATACATTTGAAAATCCAAACTATGATCCAGCAAAATCTAATAGGAGGAATAGTAGTCACCAATTAAGTCAAGCATTTAGGATTCAAGCTTTTCCTACAATTGTATTCTTAAATAAATCGTCTGAATTAATACACAAGTTGAGGGGTTATAAAACACCAAAACAACTAGAGGTTTATTTGAAATTATTTACAGATGAAAATTATAAAAACTATCAAACACAAGAGGATTTTAATAAATTTTTTGAGTCATTTGTTTATGAGTTTGGATCTAAATGATATTTGACTATTTTACTAGCAGTCTCTTTACTCGCACCATCTTTACTCAATAATTTTTCTAATTCATCATAAAAATTTAGCACCCCCTTTTTACCGTCCTCACTTATAATATATTTAAGTTCTTTAATGATATTCTTTTTGTTTAATTCTCCTTGAATTAATTCTTTTACGACTGTCTTATTTAAAATTAAATTCACAAGTGAAATAAATTTTAAATCTTTGAGTAAAATTTTTCCAATTTGAAATGAAATCCAACTTGATTTATAACAAACAACTTGAGGAGTTTTAAATAATGCAGCTTCTAATGTAGCAGTCCCAGAAGTAACCAATGCTGCACATGACTTTTTAAGAACCTTATAAGTTTGATTTTGGACAATTTCAATATTATCACTATCAATCTTTTTGATATATTCTTCGTAAAATAATTTTGTTTTGGAGGGTGCCCCACAAATTACAAATTTATAATCCTTAAATTCTTGGGTAATGCTCAGCATAAGCGGTAATATTTTACTTATTTCTTGGTCTCTACTACCTGGAAGTAGTGCAATTATTTTTTCTCTTTTTTCATTTAATTTCCCCTTATTTTTTAACTCATCAAGTAACGGATGCCCAACATAATTAACCTCAAAATTTAGATTATTATAATACTTTTTTTCAAAAGGAAGAATAACAAACATTTGATCAATTACTTTTCGAATTATTTTAATTCTACTTTCTTTCCATGCCCAAATTTGAGGAGATATATAAAAGTGATTTGTGAAATTTTTGGATTTTGCCCACTTTGCTATTCTTAGGTTAAAACCAGGAAAATCAACGTATATGATTGCATCTGGTTTATAACTAAGAATATCATTTTTACAAAGTGAAATATTGTTTACAATTTTTATTATATTTTTAAAAACTTCAAAGAAACCCATATACGAGTAATCTTTGTAATGCTTGACAAGATCACCACATTGTTCTTTAATTAAGTCACCACCCCAGCATCTAAACTCATAGTTTCTATCTAATTTTTTTATTTCTTTAATCAGATTTGAACCATGTAAGTCTCCTGATGCTTCACCAGCTATAATGTAATATTTCACTAAAAATTATTTAAATAAATAGTTAAAATTGTAATGATAAAAGTAGCAACGAGAACACCACGAGCTTTCTTTTCATAATCGTGTCTCAAAAAAACAAAAAATACTATTAAGTTCATTACAGCCCCCAAGCTGATTAGCTTTGTGATAAATTTATCGGAAATTGAATTACTTACAATTATTAAAATATTTGAAATTTTAATTTCTTGAAATAAAATAACAACTGTAATAAAAGTACCTGCAATGTTTGCAAGAAAACCGCTAAATATTCCTACTAAAATTTCTTTTTTATTCAATTTAATTTCCAATTTTTTATTTCATCTAAATCTGCGTATGAAGTCATATCATAGCTGATAGGCACCACAGAGACGAATCCATTATCAAGAGCCCACTCATCGGTTTCTTTATCATTATCCTGATTGATAAAACTACCGGTTAGCCAGTAATACTCTTTGCCTAATGGGCTAATTCTTTTATCATAGGTGTCTTCCCAATATCCTTTTGCTTGTCTACATACTTTAACTCCTTTGAATTTTTTGGTTTTAGACGGGAAGTTTACATTTAAAATTAAATTCTGCTTACTTTGATTTAAAATACTAAGACAAATTTTTTCTATTATAGATTCACAGTGGTTAAAGTCAGCATTCCAGCTATAATCTAATAAAGAAAATCCAATTGATTTAATACCTTCAATTCCAGCTTCAACCGCAGCACTCATGGTACCTGAGTAAATTACATTTATAGAGGAATTTGCTCCATGATTTATTCCTGAAACACATAAATCAGGTTTTCTATCTAATATTTCCCTTATGGCAAATTTTACACAGTCAGCTGGAGTGCCAGAAATACTATATTCGACCTGTGGTCCATCATCAATTTTTTCTTTTTTTGAATATAGAGTATCACTTATTGTAATAGCATGACCCATTCCGCTTTGCGGGCTATCTGGAGCAACAACTACAACTTCTCCAATCTTATTCATAACATGAATTAGTGTTCTTAACCCTGGAGCAGTTATGCCATCATCATTTGTAACAAGTATTAGAGGTTTTTTCATATTTAAATATATGAAGACAAAAGTACAC
>MDSV01067712.1_pt1 | contig 14240 bp, 15 predicted proteins | sample 810851 | NCBI WGS metagenome assembly MDSV01 (sample SAMN05326640, study PRJNA326480) | marine metagenome | isolation source: seawater | place: Atlantic Ocean: North East | collected 2012 | reverse complement strand
ATTAATAAGTTTTTCGTGACCTATTGTAGGTGGATTAAATCTTCCAAATGTAATTGCAATAGACTTATCAGCAACTGCTTCAGATTTTAAACTATCTATTTCAGCGTCTGTAACCTTATCATCTTCTAATATATCTTTACATTTTTTATAGAATTTTAAGTAATGATATTTCTCTAATAACTTATAGATAACTGCTTTAGGTAATCTATTCTTAATACTAAACTGTTTAATTTGTGCTGGTGTCATATCAGAATCAAACGCAGCTCTTCTACTAGTTAATACATCATCTCCTATATCAACAATATCTTTTAACGATTGTTCAATCTCTTCTAACTTATCATTAACTTTGTCTTGTAGATTTAAAACTTCATCTGTTGACAAACCTTTTAGTTCATCATAGTCTATAATATCTCTTTTTAATTCTCCTTTAACTATGTCTATTTCTTGTACCTTTCTTTGATACGCTGATAGATATAAACTCATATCAAACTTAAAGTCTGCTGGTCTTTTAGTAAACATATTACCTCTATAATCAAACACAGCATCCGCTTTATCTTCTTGGTCTTGATGAGTTTGAGGATCGGTAATAAAATAATAGTTAATAGGATGTTGTGTTCCAGGTATTAATCTTCCATTAACTTTGTCTGGACTTTTAGCAGATAGATATTTTTGAGATAATCTTAATCTCTCTTCTTCTTGTTTTTCTACTGGCACATCAAACAATACATTGAAATCTAAATCAGCGTCATTTCTATATCTCTTTGTAAGTATAGAACCAACTAAACTAACTTTTATAATAGGATATTCTTTACTAAATTCTTTAAGTTGATTGTCAATCATTTCTCTAACACTAGATTTTAGTTTTGGAGTATTGGTTGAGTGGTCATCAAATACTCCTGGAGCATATGTAATTCTAGGTGCGTCTATAACAGCTTCGTTAAGCTTTTTCTTATACATCTTTTCTTTCTCTATCCAACTTTTAGCAATATAACTTTTAATTGGTGCTCTCATATATCGTCTAACCATTCTATCGCAACTTTGTAAAGTTCTTGTTACCAATTCTTGGTCTGATTTATTATTATCAACAACAACAAAATTGCTCATACCAAATAGTCTTTGAAACTTACCTATATTTGCTTGTACACCTTCCCAAGATTTCTTAACTATATATTCTGGTATCTGTCTACTTCTTATTTTATTTCTTTCTAACGCAACATCTAAAGTTGTGTTAACGAATACCATATAACAATCATAACCTAATGCTTGTAGCATTCTAAATTCACCATTAATTCTATCATAATCTCTTCCAGTTGCGTCAATAACTAAACCTAATCTTCCATTAACATAACTGTCTAGTTGTTTATTAACTAAACCTTTCGCTCTTTGTCTTACTATGTTTCTAAAATATTCTTCTTGGTCAGGCATTTTATCTGAAAGGCCTGCTTTTTTCAATCCTCTTTCAAACGCTGTGTCAGAATTGACAAACTTTAATCCAGTTCCTGTAAATGTATTAGTAGCGATAAATGATTTACCACTACCAGGTCCACCTGCCATAAAGAAGGCTTTAAATATACCTGGATCATACATACCTTCTTTTAATAAAAATTCTTTAAACTTCATCTTACCATCCTATATAGTTGTTGTGTGAAACTTCTGGTTCTATTCCCATAAACTCCATTACATTTTCCCAACTATCTCTTATAAAACTTATGACACCTTTTATAAAATTCATAAGTTTATTTTTAATATTTGTTATTGCTTGATTTATTCTATCTAATACTTCTCTACCTTTTGATTTTAATGTATCAAAAAAACCTTCTTCTAGTAAACCTTCTTGGTTTAATTCTTCTTGCAACATATTAAATTCATTATCAACAATTTGTTCAGTTGTTAAACCTATTACACTCCAATATCTATAGTAACCTGTTTTAGTTCCTGATAGTTTTTGAGAAGAAGACTTAAATCTAACTTCTGGTCTAACTTGTTTTGCTAAATAATTTACATATGTTCTATTACTTGTTTTGTGTATTCTATTATTAACACCATTGAAATCTGTAACCAAAATATAGTCTGCTGTTCCATCGTTTCTATTAAACTTAATGTCGCCAGAGATAGCTTCTTCAACAAAGTAATAAGGTATCTGACCACCAGTAGCAAATTGTTCTTTAATTAATTTTTTTAATTTATGATTTAATGTATTTGCTTTGTTTACCATCTCATCTTTTTTATTCTTAATAAGGTCACCTAGATTTCCTTTTACTGTAGCAGTTGTAGAAGGTGCTAAATTTTTTAAACCATTTTCTATTTCTCTAATTATTCCTGTTGGTTTTTTACCTGCTCTTTCTACTGCGTTATAGTATAGTGCCATTGCCTCATACTTACCACCACTTGTTAACTGTGCTGGTCCAGTTTTTAAAGATACTTTGTGTCTACCTATTATCATATCTGTTTTAGGTGTCTTTGTTCCACCTGGAACACTACCACCTGGAAAATACTTGTCCCACTTCTTAGCGTTTGTAGGATAAGAACCTGCTGGCATTTTTGCCTTACCAGATACTCTTGCTTTTTTCATAAACTTAATTATATTATCTACAGCTTTTTTGTCAATTGATTTAACTCTATGTTTATCACCATTCATACCATCTACAATGGCTACTTCCATATCAAATGCTCTTGATGTAGATACTTCTTTTAAAGTTTTTAATGTCATTAACTCCATCCTTTCGGCATTGTAAAGTTTGCTCTACTAAATTCTAATCTGTCTACTAGTTTAACTGCACCTGCAACTCTATCAACAGCAACAAAACCTTCGGGTGATGTTATTCTATAACCATTTGATGTTCTAATATAATGTCCGATTGATTGTATCTGGCTCATCTTTTGTATTAAAGTATTCTTAGCATTTGCTAAGGTTACGTGGCTTGCAATTGCAAAGTATAAAGATGTTTTATTTCTATTAATAAATCTTAAACCATCTGATAATGCTCTTTGATATTTTTCTTTACCTTTATCAGTTTTTCTAGCGTCAATTTCTGCTTGTATACTATTCTCATAATAATCTCTAAACATATCTTGTAGTTGTTTAACTTTTGCCATACCACCTGTGTTTGTTTTGATATAGTAATTGAAGAAAGTTTTTAATCTAAATCCTACTGATAAAGGATCACTAGATTTATTTGTCATTTCATCTAGTATAGATTTACCTTTAGATAAAGAACCTTCTGCCATTCTTATTTGAGCGTCAAATGCTTTTGTTTCTTGTCTAGTCATCATAGCATTACCTGAATGGTCTTTATAAGACGCACTCGCAACCCACACTCTTGAATTGCCTGACCCACTAACATTACCAAAACTAGCACTTAAACTTGTCATATCTTTACCTGAATATGACGTATGAAAAACGATACCCATTTTAGTACGAGCAATCTTTCTTCCTATATCACTATCAACTGGTACTGCATATGTAATTGTATTAGGTGTAAATGAAATCATCTTTTGACCATCAATGGAAACCATCTTTCTATCGTCTGTATATAATAAGTCGCCTTGTAATATACCTTTGATGTTTAATGTTTTTAAATGTGCCAAACATACAGTTAGTTTCTTCGCAACTTCACCTGTATGGTTCTGTCTTATGTCGCCAGTTGTGTAATTGATTTTAGGATTTTTATTGAATACTGATTTAGTGCCAACAAAGAAACGACCGTTTTTAGGATCTACTCCGCATACTATTGCTGGAGCACCGTCCCATTTAACAGTTGTATTAAATTTGCTTGAAGAGTTACCAGCCAGCATATCTCTTACTGACTTTAAAAAACTTACTGCATTCTCTCCACCTTTAGAACCTTTATTAATTATTTCGTCTTCTAAATGTTCTAGGTGAGTATTTTTATCCTGTGTGAAAAAACCTTTAAAACTAAACATTGTCCCTCATTTATTCCATTAGTATAATCTATTGTCAAATATCCATTAACAAATCATACTAATATTTATATGATTTAATTGTTTAGTTTACACATAAATGTTTAACAACGCCACCATTAACTTTCCAGACTTGATTTTTATTCTGAAAGTCTGCTAATTGTTGAGCATCCTCTTCAAAGAAGCACTCCTTTATAATGGAACCAGTAGGCTTTTCTATGACTTGCCAGATAATCTTTCTACCTTTCTTACGAGGTTTTGTTTCGTAAGATAAATCGTGAGTATGTTTAGCTGGTCTTTTGTCGCCTTTTCTGAACCTTACTTTTTGCACCTTTTGTTTTTTTATCATTACTTTTCTTTCTAAAGATATCGTTATAATTATCTTTATATTGTTTAGTAGGTATCCTACTTCTGCCGTCCCATTTACCTGGCATTATTTACTACCGTATTCAGGTGGAGATTTAACGTCAATTTCTAATTTGTTTAACGTTTCATAAGACCCCATAGGTCCTCCCATATGTACATTGAATGGTAAACTAAATCTGTTGTTTTCATCATTATTAATACCAACACTATGCATTAAATGGCTAGGAAATAATAAAAACATTCCATCTTTAGGTCTTATTTCTAAATGTTTTTCGTTGTAAGAATTTCCCATCATATATTCTGGTCTCATATTGTCATAAAATACATTGACGTGCTTATCTTTATGAAACCATAATGTTCCACCTTTTTCTGGAACGGTTACATAATATATTCCACTTAACTGTGAGTTCTCGTGGCAATGTTTCATACCAAACGTACCTGGTTTGTGTTGTATAATCCAAGATTGTGTAAATTCAAACTTGGTAGCATAATTAACTGATAAAATATGTCTTACGTATATTTCTATTTGTTGTTTAATAGCATCCTTTAATGGTTTTAATGCTGGGTCTTCTAAAATATATCTATTAGTGGTTACAAATCCAGCATTATTTGCTGTGTTATAAAATTCTTGTTTAGGTGCAAACTCTTTTACGTTTGCTATATTTGGTTCCATCTGTTGCATATAAACAGGTATTGGCCATAGATTCATTACTGTCATATTTTAAAATCTGAAAACTTATCATAAGGATCAGTTTTTTCAGCCTCTTTTACTGGTTGTTGATTCGCATTTACAATTCCTTGTGCCTCTTGTCCTACATCATACAATCTCATTTTAGGTCTATCAATACCTATAATGAAAGAACGATTAATAGCAGGATCATTATATCTATTTTTTAATTGTTTAATTTTTAATTGTCCTAGTTGTTCTAGTTCTGGATTTGATATTATTGCAAACATAAAGTCAGCAGTTGCTGGCAATCCAAATGACTCAGCAGTATCTTCTAAACCAATATCAGTAGAAGTAAATCCTGTTCTTGTTGTTTGTGTTGCACTAAAGATTGGTACATTAAATTCAACAGCAAGTCCTCTTAACTCTTCAGCAATTGCTTTAATATAAAAATACGAACCTATATTACCACCTTTAAATCTACTTGACGCACATATATTTAAGTAATCTATGAATACTACATCTGGTTTAAAACTTTTCTTTAAAGAAAGTTCATTAAACAATGCTCTAAAATGACCTGCGTGAGCAGACGCTGTTGGGTATTCTTTGATAACTATTTTACCTGCTGTCTTTTGTCTTAATTTTTCTATCTTACTTTCATACATATCTTTAGGCATTGTATGTAAATCGTCAATGGTAACGTCTAATAAATTTGCGTCTATTCTTTCTGCAATTCTTTCCTCAGCCATTTCTAAAGTTATATACAATACATTTAAACCTTGACTCATAAATGAAGCTGCACAATGACACATAAACAAAGATTTACCTACGCCTGTGCCTGCAAGTGCTATGTTTAATGTCTTACTAGGTATACCACCTTTTGTAATTCTATTCATATAATCTAAATCAAATTGATATTTTTTTTCTTTAGTGTGATACCATTTAAATCTATCGTCTGAATCTTCTATATAATCGTGACCAATATGTTGGTCAAATGAAACTGCTAATGCGTCTGCTAATATACTAGGTATTGCCTCTGGTGTTTTTTCTTTATCTTTATTATCTAATATTCTAATACCTTGCAATACAGCATTGTGTACTGCTTTATCTTTACAAAATCTTTCAGTTGTATCTTCTAACCATTTTGGATCAGAATCTAATTTAGTTATTGAGTTAATAACATCTTTACATTGATTATGTTCTTCTTCGTTAATATCTTTTCTTTGTGATAGTTCTATTAACATTGCTTCTTTTGTTGGAAGATTATTATACTTCTCAACAAACTTATAGATTTCTCTAAACAAAATCTTTTCAGTTCTTAAACCAAAGTAATCTTCTTTTAAAAACGGTAATACTTTTCTAGCATAATCTTCTTGATAAAAAAGATTATTTAATATAGTTGTTTCTATTCTGTCTGAATTATGATATGACTGCTGATCCATCTTCTATTTGCTTTTCTAAAATTTCAATTAATATATCTCCAATATAATCTACAAACTCTTTATTGTCAATGTCCAATTGTTCGTCTGTAGGATTCATCTTGACAGTAAAGTCAAACTTCATAGGTAAAGTGCCATCAGGATTTTCATCTTTAGCAAATGCAACTTTGCCATAGTGATAAATCACTCCTTTATACTTACCTTCTGTAAGTTTTATACAAGAAAAGTCCTCTCCTTCTTTTTGAGCGAAGGTGTATTTACTCGTCTTGTCCGTAGGTGAATTTTTGTTTTGCGTATTCATCTATCTTGTCTAATACTTCCTTTGTAAAATATTTTGTTGGTTCATCATTGATAGCTTTACCAAATACTTTAGAACCGTCTGGCATTTCATATCTTGTAGATACTTTCTTAAAGATACCTGCCTCTTCTCCTAATTGTAAAAGACCATAATACTTATCTAGTCCTTTACTGTATGTTAGTTTAACGTCTATCATTGCGTTTTCTTTTGTTATTCTTGACTTATAATTTTTACAATGGATTATATTACCAACTACTTCGGTACCGATTTTTTCTTTTCGTTTACCTAGATAGATGATTGTTGAAGCAGCGTATTTCAATCCTGAACCGCCACCCATTTCTTTTTGTGGAAACATAGAACCAATAACATCATAGGTGTGATTGGTCATTATCATAGGCACGTTTGCTTGGCCTAGTTTTAAAGTTAAAACTCTAAATGTTGACTTAACAATTTGAGACCTTGTCATATCTCTTGTTTCTTTACCTTCTGCTGTGTCCGTCATTTCTTTTGTAGTAGATAGCATTCCTAAACTATCTAACACGAACATTAAAGGTTGTCTATCTTTAGCGTCTTGTTCTAAATATTTGTCTAATATTTTAATCGCCTGTGCTCTAAATTCTTGTACTGTTGATACTGGTACTACTACAACTCTTTTACTATCAACACCTCTATCTTCTATCATCTGTTTTGAAACAGCGTTTTCTGATTCAAATAATACTACACCTGCTTTTTTATCTTCATCTAAATAATTTTTCAAGATACCCATTGCAAAAAAAGTTTTACCTGTTGCAGCTTCACCTGCAATGGCAGTAATTCTATTTCCTGGTAAACCACCATATATTGAGCCTGATAATAAGGCATTAAAAGAATAAGAACCTGTGTCAATGAAATTGGTTACATCACCTGCAGCTATACCATCACTTGCTAAAGCAGCGTATTCATTTCCAGTTTGTTTAATTATTTCTTTTAGAAAGTCTGTCATAAATTAATTTTTCTCCTTCACTATAACTGATTGTATACCATTTAATGTTCTCACTATAACATAATTTCCTAACTTCGTCAAGCCTGTGTGGTTGAAAGTCAAGAGATATATAATCATTGTATTTTTTATATATTGTTATTCTCATCTATTTATAAGAATGCGTCTAATGTCGCTACCCTAGAAGTCTTAAATAAGTCTTCCTTAGGTCCAAAGCACCATATATTTTCTATATATTTCATTGCCATAAACTGATTCAACTCTTCTTTAGTTTTGAATTTAGCATTACCTTGTGGTCTTTGCATAATTCTCATACCAATCTGTCCTATAAACTTATCTTTAAAAGCGTCAACCAATTCATCACTTGAACGATATCTTTGATTCTTAATTTTTGGATCCATAATATTAACAAACATAAATTTAGAAACTTTTAATGTTTCTCTAGCAACTGGAAGATAAAACTCATCACGCCACTTTTCATACTCATTAAATTTGTGCCACGATTGATCCGTTTCGTGTACTCCACCTTTGTTATATTGTTCAGTAGAAAAGTATGGTGGACTTGTAAATGCTACATCAATAGGTGGCAACTTATCATAGTCTAAATTTTCTGCACCACATCTATGTATTACTACTTTCTTACCTGGAAACAATTTATTATATTCTTGACATTGTTTCTGATAGTTTAAATATGTATTTGGATTAGGATCACAACCGTGATATTCTGTTGCATTACTAGCAAAGAAACCAGCAAGTCTATCTCCCCAACCACAACTGGTATCTAATACTGTTTTTGCGTTAGTCATATCATATATTGTTTTAGCAACAACTGGTTTAAATTGTGTTGCAATATATGTACCTAATCTAAAGGCACTCATATACGTTGCCTCTTTTAAATGTCTTTCACTATTAATACCACGCCATATAGGACCTAAACATCTCCATATATCTTTGGCTGTTCCATTTTTCCATACATCTATTGGTGCTTTAAAACCATAACTAGAACAATTTAATCTTAACTCTTGCATAAAATAATTAGATGAAAGATTATACGTACTAGGTCCATCTATGATACCTAAACCATATTCTTTAAAGTTATATTTGTAATCATCATACTTTTCAAATACTTCTTTTTCTATTTGTTCTTTAGGTGTACATATCTTTGATGTATCAAACTTTGATAACCCAATCATATTGGTACGCATATCATCATAAGATATTTGTTTCAAAGGAAATACAGGTCTATGTTCAGCAATATATTCTGCTAACAATTCTCTAAATTTTTCTTTACCTAACTCTTCTGTCCACCTATCAAACTGGATTGTATCCATTATAGGTAATCTATTTTCGTTAGCGTATTGTTTAAGGTCTAGGGTCTTCATTATTCCATTTCATTAATAACCATATAGGTATTGCAAATATTATTGCCATAAACAGACAAAATAAAATTATCTCCATCATAATTCATTTCCCCAATGATCCCAACCTTCAAAAGATTGGCGAGCAAATAATTCTATTCTAGGCAAGTCTCCTACTAAATCAGTAATATGCTTTCTTATTATATCTGGTTTTCTACTATGTTCTCTACGTTCACTAACAACTAGTCTATCTACATTACCTGATATTCTTTTTGGTTTACCTTTAGTTGCTAGAATACATATCTCTGGATTTGCTCTTGTCCATAAACCAGGTCCTTTAAAAAAGTAATTATTAATTTTATTCTTATTAGTCTTCGCCCAATAAAAAGCTACTGTCTTATATTTAAATCCCCACTTCTCTACAATAGGTATTTGTTTATGTAATAGTGGATCAGTACACCACATAAAAAGTATACAATCTTTTTCTGCTATATCAGCAACTGGCATATCTTCTATTTCTTTCATAGTCATAGTTGGATAATGATGAATAGGATTTGTCTGTGCCTTATCATTATTCCAATTCTGAAAATGCCAAGGAGGATCAGCATATATTATATTGTATTTTTTATTAGGTAGTTTAACCAAAGAACGCCTCCAGACTTGCTTTCTTTTCGTGTTCCCAACCTATTGAATTTAATATAAATCTCATAGGATCAAGGAATGTTTTTTCAAATTGTAATTCATAATCAACATAATCATTTAATTTAAACTCTTTTGGTAATTCTGTAATATAACTAATGACATCAAACTTAAATGGATTAGCTTCTTTTAATTTAATAAACTTAATCTTATCTCCTTCTTGAATATATGGATACTTATTCTGTAAATTATATTCTCTTACATTATGATTATATATCAAGGCACCTTTAACGTGAATAGGTGTGCCTTTTATAAACACATCTTTACTACTGCCATATTTTCTCATATTATTACACGACCTTGGAAAAGATATTTGTTCTGGTTCTAAATTCATAAAGTCTTTTTTGAAATCAGCAATAAATGTATGTAAATCATCTTCAGATTTACTCATTATAATTTTAATTGCCTCTTTAATTTTACCACGACATACTTGTGGCGTAGATGATTTAACTGCTTCTATACCCATAAGTTTTAATTTAGGTTCTGATAATCTAATGTTCTCTTCATCAATAACATTTAGCATATATCTTTTCTTAGCAACCCATATGCCTTTGTTAGCAATTACTTCTCGTTTCATTACCATTGCATTTTTAAAAGCGTTAGTATAATCAGCAAGTTCAGCAAATTGTTTTTCAATATATGGTTCTAATCTACTATCACATACTCTACCTATAAAGTCAGCAATCTGGTCATCTGTTTTATTTTTACAAGTTTTTTCTACAAGTTTATCTAGCGAAACATAAATTGAATCTGTATCAGACGCAACAATATAATCCATCTTACCGTGTGTTTGTAATACTTGATTTAAATATTCATTTACTTTCTCCTCTATAAATCTAATAATAAACTGACCTGCTGTGGTTACAGCACTTGCCTGTGCTACATCATAGTATCTAAAATATTGATTACCTATTGCACCATAACAACTATTTAAAGCAATCTTTCTTGCCCATTGTATATTATGACATCTAGCAATTTCTTTTACTAGTTTAGGTTCTTTTGTTTTTTGATATTCTTTTTTTGCTTTAAGCATTCTTTTCTTAAATACAACACGTTCATTGTAAATCTTTTGTATCATTTCAGGTAAGAAACCTTGACTATCTGTTTTAAACATTGCACCATTTGGTGTAATAGTAGCACCTTCTGTTTTTAGATGGTCAAGTGGTGTCTTTTTATCAAGCATTTTATTCACAGAAACACCAGAAGAATTAACTCCTAGCATTTTTTCTGGAGAAATATTATATTGTACAATAATATGTGGATAAAGTGAATTGATATCAAAAGACACCACCCATTTTTGCATTCCGATCCTCGGTTCTTTTACATAAGCGCCTTCATATTTGGCGTCTTTTATGTGCTCAACTCTTGGAGGTACACAAATCTTTTTTGTCATTAAATGGTTTGCGATTAACGTATCCCAAACTCTTACCTGTGAGAATATATCACTATAGTTTACTTTAGTTTCATAAGCAAAGGTCAATGATAAATCAATTAGACCTAACTTATCTTCTAGTCCGTCAACTAGTTCAACGTCTTGTATATTATACTCTACAAATTTTTGAAAATCTTTTGTATAGAAATCTTTAAATGTTGAATAAGGATTATCTGTTTTAGTTTCTCCTAGTTCTACTTCACCTATATAACCTAGTCTATAACTCTCTTGTCTAGTAGGTATATACCATTTATATAAATCAAGATAATCTAGCATTGCAATACCTAATAATGAATAGTATGTATTTGGTCTTCCTCTTACAATAATTTCTTCTTTGTGTATTAAATTCCAAGGAGACATTCTACTTGCAACTTTTTCACCTGCAACCATCTTAATTCTATTCATTAAATATGGTAAGTCAAAGAATTTAGTATTCCAACCTGTGATAACATCTGGATAATTCTTTAACCAGAATTTCATAAACTCCATTATTAAATGATTTTCAGTTTTACATTTAATATAGGTTACGTCTGTTCTATCTGTTTTGAAATCACCTACACCCCAGGTTATAATTTGTTTGTTTGATTGATTTTTAACTGTAATACATAACAGTTCTTCATTTGGATTATCTACATCTGGAAATCCATTTTCACACGTACACTCTATATCTAATGTGAATATTTTAATTAAGTCTTTTGACCATTTAATTGCTTTAGGATAATTTTCGCTGATATATTGATAATGATATCTTTCTAATCCATAGATAGGAGAATTTCTAGTTGCTACATCACGTCTAAATCTACGAGCAGCTTCAATAGATGAAAACGTTATAGGTTTTAAATTTTGACCTTGTAAATTTTTAAACTCTTGTTCTTGTTGAGATACAGAATATAGAGTAGGTTGAAAATTAATCCTCTCTTTAAACTCTTTATTATCGTGTACACCTCTAACAAGTAGTTTACCTTTATGTTCGGTAACGTTTTTATAAAAGTTCATAGTCCCTCAAATGTACTGTTAATCCATCTAGTTCTTTTGTCAAAAAAATCTGGCAACTTAATCTGCTTGTTGCAGGTTTATATCCATCTTCATATTCTATCAATTCTTGTTCCATTGAGTTTTGTTGTATAGGTAATTTATCTACCCAGGCATTACCTACATAGATATGACACGTTGCACACGCACAATTGCCTCCACAATCAGCAGGTATTTCTGAAAGATTAGCTTTCTTAGCAGCCTCCATAAGACTAAAGCCTTCTGGAATTTCTACTGATATTTTTTCGTTATTGTTTCTAATAAAGTTAACTGTTATCATTACACTTTCAACGATGGCAAACCTGTTTCAGTTATTAACTGTTTTTTAGGTGTTGAAATCGGTGATGTGCTGACAGCATAGTTATCTAATATTTGTTTTTTTGGTTTGGAAGTTGAAATAACAAAATCATTTTGTACATCTATCTTATCACCTTCGGTATATGGTGCGTAAGGCGTCATCATTATCTTAACAGGCTGACCTGGTGCTTGTTGAGTTGGTATGAGTACAAATCCTTTTTCTACGGTAATTGTTTTTTCGTTCTTCGTGATTCTTCCTATGACATCTTCTCCTGTCATAAGTCTTATTAATAATATTTCACTTGCCATTATATTTCTCCTTGATTATAATATATCTTATTTATCGTCCGTTGTCAATGCTGGATTGTATGCATTGTAGAAAGGTGTATATCCTTTTTCTTCTGCTTTGTCATCATCTTCGCCAACAATAGCATTGACTTCTGGTATATAATGCTTAAGCATTTGCTCTACACCATTTTTTAATGTTAGTTGCGACATTGCACAACCACTACAGGATCCTGCCATTAATACTTTGACTACTCCTAACTCTTCATCAAAAGAAATAAACTCTATAGTTCCATTGTGAGCAGCTACTGATGGTGCTACTTTATCCTCTAAAACTTTTTTTATATCTGTAATTATTTCTTCTTTAGGTCTATTCATTAGCTATTCTTATCTATTATTTTGTCGTCTAAACTATATTTTGTTGTGATTACATATTTACGATTAGGATTAACCATTACATTAAATCTATTCATTGTTTCTCTATCAAATAAAATTTTTGATTTTTCATCTCTATCGTCTAGTGTAAACTCCACATCTTTATAATAACCACCAGCAAACTCTACATCAAGTTTAATTGCATATCTTTCCTCTTCGTAATCTCTTAAACCACCTACTTTAATTTTTTGTGTACGTATAATATCACTAGTAATTGTTTTACCTTCTAGTGTCCAAGTTAATTTCTTACCATTAACTTTCATTTTATCAGCGTGTATAACAGACGTACCAGAGTTTCCTGTATCAAACTTACCAACTATACGTCCAAATGGTTTAATATTAACAACTTCTTTGAAACCACACTCGCCAGGAACTTTTTTCCAGTTATCTCTATCTTCAAAATGTTGTACTAATTCTTTGCTTAAATTTCTATTTGTTGCTTCTTCTATACCTTCTGTACCTGGTGAAGAGTTAACTTCAATAACAAATGGTGGTTCTTTTTCTCTATTTTCTGATGGTATAAAATCTACTGCAACCCATTGACCATCTACTGCTTTTGCAGCTTTTAAACTTTCTTCTACTTCTAAATCTGTTAGTTCTAGTTCTTTTACTTCAGCGCCTTGGGATACATTACTTCTAAAATCTCCTGGTATAACTTCACGTTTCATAGTCGCAAATATTTTACCTTGTAATACTAATACTCTAGCGTCCCATTTAGTTTTTATATATTGTTGTAATAATAAATCTGAATCTTCATCTTGTTTATTAAGTAATTGTACTATAGAATCTAATGCTCTTTCTGATTCAATAAACAATACACCAACACCTTTTGAACCTCTTAATGTTTTTAGTATAACTGGAAACTTTTCTTCTAATTGTTCAAAGGCTTCTATTGATTTTTCTGGATCAGTTATTAAAACTGTTTTAGGTTGCTTAACTCCATAATCAGAAAGTCTTAATGACGTTCTATATTTGTCAGCACATATACTAACACATTGTCTACTATTGACTACACATACTACGTGCTTTTCT
>MDSV01097997.1_pt1 | contig 14243 bp, 16 predicted proteins | sample 810851 | NCBI WGS metagenome assembly MDSV01 (sample SAMN05326640, study PRJNA326480) | marine metagenome | isolation source: seawater | place: Atlantic Ocean: North East | collected 2012 | reverse complement strand
TATTTTAATTTTAAATTTTTTTTCATTATTTGCATAATATATATTTTTGATATAATTTATAATAATTATAAATTGATTTGATAAATTATATAAATAATAAAAAATATTGTATAATACCATAATATAATTTAATATTATATCAATTTTAAATAAATAATTTAAAATTTTATAATTATTAGTATATAATGGAATCTAATCATTCTAAAAAATATATTCACTTTCAATTTAGCAAGCCAATTTATGAAAATATAAAAGATATTTATTTTAAAAAAAATATTAATAAATCATATCTTAATCAATCATATATCAACTATAATTATGAAATTGATAATAATGATTCAAAAATTATATTTAATGGATTTTTTAAAGACAACTATTTTTTAATATTTATTGATTTTTATAATACAAATTTACAAAATTCAATTTATTTCAAAGATGTTATTATAATAAAATTAGATTGGATTTTACAAAAATATAAACATGATCTTTTTTTATGGGAAATCAAAATTCAAAAAAAAAATTATAAATATTTTAATATGCCTATTAGAAAAATTATTGAAGAAAATAATGATTATTCCATAGATGATATATTGTTAATAAATAAATGTATTCATTATGATGTAAAAATTGAAGAAACTAAATCAACAAAAAAAAATATATTTAATTATTTATTCAATTAATTACTATATTCAATACCAGCCATACCATTTGATATATTTAAAATATTATAATTTACAGCAAAAATTTGTACAATTGGTTTTACCAAATCTTCAGATAATTTTAATTCTAATATTGAACTATCAATTCTACTAAAATTACATGTACCTGAAGGTTGATATTCTTCTGGATGAAGTGAAAAACTATAAACATAAATGAAATTATTTGGTATATTTGTATGTCTTTGATAAGGAACAATTGTTCTATAATATTTATAATCTTTAGTATTTGTTAAATCATTTCCTTCAATTAAGAATTTACCCTCAATCATAGGATCAGAACCATTTACTTCCCCATTTTTAAAAGATTTACTTGAAAAATTAAACCATTCATTACCACCTAAAGGATATAAATCTAAAACATTTCCATTTTGTATTACCCATATTATTTCACTAACTAAATGATTAAAATTAAAATCAACTTGTTGGGCATTAGTATTATCATCTAATGATTTAGCAGATACTTGTGTTTGTGTAATTAAATATTGAAGATTATTTTTAGTAAAAATTTTTCTTTCTTCTTCTTCTAAAAATATAAAATCTACTTCTAAACTTCCTGATAAAATACTAATTTCCTCTTTATTTGGACTATCACTTATACTAGTACCATTACTTGAAATAATTAATTCATTATAATTTCTTAAAGTTAAATTTACTCTTATTTCTTGTGATTGAATTGCTATTAAAGGTAAAGATAATCCTATATTTTTACAAAACCAAAATTGAAGTGGTACATATAATAATAATTCCTTATCATTTTCTAAATTTATAATATTGTTTGATTTTCCAATCATATCATTAAAACCATCTCTTTTATTTAATGGTATTGTTAATTCACTCCATATTTCCATCCATACACCATATTGTCTATCAATTAGATTTCCACCTATTTCTATTTCTATAACCTTAATAATTGAATGTCCAATTGAATTTACCCAATAAAAATCAATTTCATTATTTTCACTATCATTGTATTTATAATCTTCTAGTGAAGGTAATTTAATTTTTAAAAACATTTGATTTAATAAATCACCAATTCTTTCAATTTGACAATAAACTTTCTTTCCAAAATTAAAATCACCATTAAATAATTGGGGGGTTTGTATAATTGAAAAATTAGTATATCTTCTATAAACTGCTACAAAAAATGTAATTTGTGGATTACCACTTACATATTTATCCTGGGCACCATATGCGGCTAATACAAGAAGTCCTCCTGTCATACTAATTAATAATAAATTATATTTTAAATAAAATAATATAAGATTTTATTTATTTATAAATAAATGTTTAGTAAAAGCAATAAATTTAATTCATTAATCTTAAACAATAATAAAGAAGTTTTTTTTATCAAAGATGATGATAATGAAAAATTTAATTATGGTACTTTAACTTGTCGTGGTGGAGCTTCTTTTCATAAAGGAATTAGTATTGGTATGCAGGATAAAATGGTAAATGGTTTAATTATCTACGATGAAGAAAATTTTTTTGGTTATAGTGATAAAAATGGATTGATATTACTATCATTGAATAATGATTTTAAAGAACTAGAGATGCCCTTATTTGATTCTAATTTAGAAAAGAAAGAAAAGACTTTAAATATTGATTTAACATTTAGAGATATTATTAATTATTACATTAATATTCCAAATTCAATAGATTTATATGATATATCATTAATTTTTAATATTAAATTTATTTATGATGATGAAAGTCTGGTAAATCAGATAAATTTTCATATTATTAATAATAATAAAAAAGATGTAAAATTTAATATACTGAATGATAATATTTATTATTCATCAAATAAGTTTAAAAAAAATGGTAATTCAATTATAAAATTTAATTTAAATCAAATTGATCTAGATCATATTATTTGTAACATTGATAAATTTTCTAAATAAATATTTAGATTGTAATTAAGGACGACCTTCTTTTTCAAGTGATTTTAAATTATAACGATGATTCATCATCACAAAACTAAATGAGTTTCCAGTATCGTGTGAATTATATGTTGTTAATATACTCCATTCAATAAAGTTCCATAAAGATAAAAAAGCTATTTTTGGATAATATGAACTTATATAAAATAATGCTAAGAAAGCGTATATGGTTATTAAAATATAAGAAGAATAATTATAAAATGACCATTTTCTAATATCATTTAAAATTAATAATAATATAATACTTACAAATAATAAATTATTAAATAATTCTGATTTTGAATTTTTCTCTTTTGATTTTTCTAAACCTTCTCCATAACATGTATTATGAATACTATCAATTAAAAAATAAGATTGTAATACACTAATTATATATAGCAGACATTGGTAAGTAATAAAGGTGTTTAATATTTGTTTTGGATTTAATAATTTTATTTTTATGGCATACCATGAAACAACATATACTAACATAGTTATTGATAAAGCACCCATTACATTTTGATTTAAAAAGTCACCAAACTTAGAATTATAATTTGTCATCCAAAATAATATTCCACAAATTGGAAAAAAATAAGTCATAAATGTTGTTAATGATGAATTTGAAAAATCAGCATAATTAAACTGTAAAAATACAGGATCACTTATTTTTTCACCATTAGATACTATTCCATAATAAAATGGAATTATAAATAAACCACCAATTAAAGCTGTAAAACAAAATGATATTATAAAACTTAACCAAAACCCTTTATACATATATTTGAAAATTAACCAATTTATGAGATATAAAGATAATACTAAAAATAAAAAATACATTACAAATCTATTTACAAAATCAGATTCATAGGTAAATATGTCAAATATAATTAAACCAATGTAAAGGAAAAAAACATATAATATTGTCCTATTATGATTATAACTTTTAATATTTCTTGATTTCTCAGAAATATATCTATTTATATAAAATACAATTGTGAAAATTACTAGAAGTTTAATATATTTTCTTAAAAAAAAACTGAATTCTGATAACTCAATCATAATACACCTATTAATAATAAATATTATTATCTTATAATTAAAATAAATTAGAATTTATTTTAAGGAATTTTCACTCGTTTTAATTTTATTATTTTTATATAAATAAAATATAAATGGAGACTATTTCAGACTATGAAAATTTAGATATCAATAATATTGATGAAAAACTTGAAGAAAATGTAAATTTAATAAAAAATACAGAAGAAGAAGTTGAAAAAAAAGAATCTAATGTTGATATATTATTTGATAAACTTCAATCGCAATTTAATGATTCACAACAAATATTAAAAACTCTTCATAATAATTTAAAAATTTTATATAAAGAAGTTTTAAAAGAAAGAAAAGAATTAACAAAAAAAAATAATAAAATGAATAAAAAGAAGAAAAAGAAAAATAATTTAAGTGGATTTGCAGTACCTACAAAAATTACTAAAGAATTAGCAGATTTTCTAAACTTAGAACATGATATTGAAATATCCAGAACAGATGTAACATCCTTAATATGTAAATACATTAAAGAAAATAACTTACAAAATCCAGATAACAAAAAAATTATTTTACCTGATCAAAAATTAAAAACATTATTTAATGGTTATTTATCTGAAACTGATCAATTAGAGTTTTTTAATATACAATCTTATTTAAAGTATCATTTTATTAAAAGCTAAACAGTTTGTTTTATTTTTTAGAAATGAAAAAATAAATAATAATTATAATTAATGAAAAAATTAATTATAACTAGACATGGTGAATCCTTATGGAATAATTTGAATAAATTCACAGGTTGGTCAAATATAGACTTAACTAACTATGGGCGAAAACAAGCTTTTAAGACATCTTTAATTCTAAAAAAAAATAATGTAATACCAAATACTATTTTAACATCTAAACTTATAAGATCAATAAATACTGCTGAAATAATAAGAGGAAATATAGATGTAAATTTAGACTTAATTTCATCTTGGAGATTAAATGAAAGGAATTATGGAATGTTAGATGGTGTAAATAGAGAAGAAGCTTATAAAAAATATGGTAAAACTAATATAGAAAAAATAAGAAAAAATTTTTTTTTAATGCCATATATAATAGATAAAAAAATTATACATGATCAAGGAGTTTTAATAAACGATGATAATAATACAATAATTGGTGAATCAAATAATATGGTATATAAAAGAGTTCTTCCATATTGGGATAATGTAATTAAATTAAAATTGTTAGAAAATGATACTGTTTTGATAGTTAGTCATAAAAATACTTTAAGATGTATAATGAAAATTATAGAAGATTTAAATTATGAAAATTTTAAAGATACTGATATTAAAAATGGAGAGTTAATAATTTATAGATTTAATGAAAATTTAAAATTAATAAACAAGCAATATTTATATTAAATTAAAATATTCATTGTATTATAACTTTTGTCCTTTGAATCAAATAAACATCCTCTTGGATTAGAAATATAATTAATATTTTTAATTTTTTCATAATGACTACCATGAACGTGACCAAATATCCAATACAGTATTTTTTTTGACATAAATAAATTTTTAAAATTTGAATTATATTGTGATGGATAATTATTTTCTTTTGTTTCAGTTGAATATTCATGACCAAAGTGTATATTTGGGATAGTATGTGTTACTATTATAATTTTATTTATTAATTGATTATTATCAAATTTTTTAATTAGATTATTTAAATAGTTATACTCTTCATTTGATTTAATTAAAATATTATTTATTAATTTTTCTTTTTGTTGTTCAGTAAATTTATAAAATGTATATTTATTTTTAATATAATAATCTATTATTTTTGAATCATTATTATTATAATCCCACCATCCATTTACTCCTACAAATGCTGTATCATTTATTATATATGGTTGTTTTGGTAAGTATATAATATTAGGATTTTTAATTAAATTTTGAATATTATTTTTACATAATAAATTTGGATATGATTCTACGTGTTCATGATTTCCATCTACAAATAATATTTTATCATATTTTTTTGATAAAATATTTAAATAATCAATAGTCATATAAATATTATCTGATATATCTCCTGCTACAATTAAATATTTAGAATAATTTTTTAATACCAAAACCTTACTATTTATAGGGGGAACAATATATTTTGTAACATACTTTGAATCCCAACTATCTATATGTAAATCACTAATTAAATCAACATTCATTATAATTTAATATTAAATTTTTATTTTATAATTAAAATAAATTTTATTTAAATACTATTCATTAGAACACTAATACAATAATAAATAATTTTCTATTAAAATATAATAAAAAAGTATTAAATCTGGTAAAAAAATTGTAATAATAATTTATTTTGTAATAATTATTTAACAAAATAACTGGTAATCTTAGATTGTTTTTTTGTATCTTCAGATTCAAAATTTCTAATATTTGATATGTTCAAATAATAATTCATTAAATTACTTTCAATATCATTCATATATTTTTGATGAAGTTTAGTAGATTTTAAATACTCAATCAATTCTTCTTTTCTAGGTTCTTTCATTTCAATTTCATTAATGAATAATTTAATCTCTTCATAATCAAACGGATTATTAAATAACTTCCTTGCTGATACAAAATCAAAATCTTTTGGAACTTTGAATTTAGGCATTGTTTTTATGTTTTCTAATATTCCTTCAATATTATCATACTTTTTTATTAATTTATAAGCATTTACATAACCAATTCCGTAAATCTTTGATGTATAATCACAACCACATAATATACATAAATCAATAAATTGATCATGAGTCATTTCTAAATTTTCTAAAATACCTTTTAAACAATATTCATCAACATAGTTTTTTTCAGCACTAAAATTCTTTAGAAATATATCACAACCATTTGCTAAAATATCCATGTCTTCTGTAATACAACAATCTATCATTTTTTTCTTTGATAAAACTGCCAATAAAGATTCTGCTTCACAAGGAGCATGAATATAAGTTATTCCAAAATAATCAAAAAGTTTTTTTGAACTTTCAATATGATGTGACTTAACAGATACTATTTTTTTATTGATTTTTTCTATTTCTTCATCGTAATTAAAATCTTCACTTAGATATAATTCTAGTTTGTCATCTTGAATTTTAAAACTATCATTATTATTCTTGATATATTCATTTATTTTTTGATTAATTTCATTTTTATCATCACACTTATTATGTTTAATTAATTCTATAATTTCTTTTTTCATAAATAAAAATTCTCTTTTTTGTTTTCTTTCTTGTAATGTATCGTCTTTTTCCTTAGGTGGCTTACCATCAAAAACAAAAACTGGATTAATATTGTTCTTTAATAATCTTAAAATTAACCTAGTTAAACCTTCTATATGATCATTATTTCTATAAAGATATTTATATAAAAATATAGATAAATCAATTCCAATAGTCATTCCATTATATGAATTAAGTTTTCTTTGAACTATAGCACTTGAGCATTTAGCTATTAATATATTTTTTAGGTTTTTAATTCCCATTAAATAAATATAGAAGTTTATCTTTAAACTAAAAACCTTTATAAAAAAAAATTAAATTTTTTTTTATTCTTTAATATAAATATCTTTATTCACATACCACTTATTTTTTTTTTTGATAAATATTTTTAATTGTTCTTTGTATTTATTAGATCGTTTTGGATTTATTGTATTATATACTTTTATTTTATTTTTTATACTATTAATAGTATATTTTGTGAATTTAAAATGATTTATATCATATATTTTTTTATAAACTTTATATTTATCATAATTTAATATTTTATGACTATTATAATATTCAGTATTTTCGTAAATTTTTAATGCCATTATTTTTGTTTTACTATAATTTTTTGATATTTTATCATCATCATCATAAAATGTTAAAGGATATTGTTTAAATATATTTTTTTCTTTATTAATTTCCTTTAATTCATAATTTTGTGATAATCTATTTAGAAATATACCATTTACTAAACTAATTTTTTTACGTTCCATACCCCCTATAAATGAATATATACATTTACTTCTGTAATTAAAAAATTCATCTAAATCAGGATAAATTAACCAAGAATTTATTTCTAATTTTTTTATATATGAATTAACATAGTCTTTTTTTATTTTTGATGAATAATCATTAACAATTTTAAATTTAATTTTATGTTTAATAAGTATATTTATACTTTCTCGTATTGACAAATTATTTTCTTTTCTATATTTTTCTTGAATATGAAGTATAATATACATATTTTCCGGTTTTACATTGATTTTTAAATAATATTCAATAAACTTAATTAATAATTTATACTCTAATGAATTTACAAATGAAAAAAAATATATTTTAGACATATATAATATATATTTTCAAAAAAATTAAAATTTATAAAATTATAAATTTAATTCATATAAACTTAACCTTAAACTTCTATTTTTTATTTTTTCTTTTTGTATATAAAAATTTAAATTATTTATTTTATGGAATACAAATTTAATATATATTTTATTATAATTATTATTATTAACATTATAATCTGAATTAGAATTATTATTAACTAATTTTAAATATTCATCTATGTATAAATAATTTAATGTTTTTAATATATAATATGAAAAAACATTTGTCTTTTGTTTTATATATCTACTACAACCATCAACAACCATTATATCTTTAATTTGTTCTACTTTATAATAATTCATTAACTTATTGAATGTATTTAACATAAATTTTAATTCATTATTAAAAATTTTATTTATATTTATTTTTGTATGATAATTTATTAAAATCATATTAATTAAACAAGCAAATGTTTCTGTGAATGCTTCATTTAATAATATATTATAATGCGTACATATTTTATTATCCATATTAGATTTATATTGATTTAATATTATATTATAATCAATAAAATTAGCATGTATAGATTCATGAATCAATACTTTTATTATTTCTTCATTTCTATATAAAACAATAGAACCATTTTTACTTTTGTCATATATTACATTACAATAACCAGAATTACAATGAGCTGGACATATATCTTTTTCATTTTTTGATGGTAATTTTTTTTTATTATTTATATCATAAATTGTAATTTTTTGAAATGCATTTTCACGATTAAATAATTTTTGTAACGATAAAATTATTTTTAATTTATTTATAATATATTTTTTAATTAATCTATCATTTTTATTTGTTATAAAATGTATGTTAATATTTTTATATGTAATTATAAATTCACTTTTTAATTTATTAATTTTTTCTTTTATATCATTACCAATAAAATATGAATTATCATTAGATACTTTTTCAGATCTATTAAGAATTATATCCTTTATATTTTTATCATAATATTTATAATATTTTATAAAATTCATTTGAAGATTTTTAAAAAATTTATTATCGGATATTTTAATTTTCTTATCAAGTTTTATTTTACTAAAATCATTGATTTTTTTTAATTTTAATTTATCCATATTAAATAACTATATTTTAATCCATAAATATATTATTTACATTCACATAATTATAATCTGTAAATTCTAATTTACTTTCATCAATATTACTTTCTTCCTCCATTAAATCATTAACAGTATTACACATTGTATCAAAATCAGGCATATTAACTACTAACTGAAAATATAAATCTCCCTGATATTCTTCCTTATCTTTGAAATAAGGTATTCCATATTTTTTTATCTTAATATATTTATTACCTTTTAAATTTTTAATATAAATTATATCATCATTTGGTAAATTTATTGTCACATGTTTATTTTTATAATAGTTTTTAAAATCTATTTCTTTTGTATGTAAAACATCATATTCATTTATTCTTTTAAAATTATCATCATTTAAATGTAAATGAATTAAAACATTACCTTTTTTATTTTGTGTTTCATTTCCATTACCTTTTAATAATATTTCACTATCAAATAAATTAATTTCAAGATTTACTTTTTTGTTTATAATTTTACCTTTTTTGAATTTATTTTTATTATAATGAATCTTTCTTTTACTTTTATTATATACTTCTTTGAATGTTATATTCTCATGTATAATAATATCATCAATTACTTCCCTAATTAAATTATTATTATCATTATTATTGTTGTTAAATTCATCTAAAATATTATTTAAATTATTATTCATACTTTGAACTTTAACATGTACTTTTGGAAAATCAAATAAATTATTAAAATTTAATCCAGACATTTCATTCAATACGCTACCAATATCTATATTGTTTTCATAATTCATATTTTTAAACTGATTTAAATGTTCATGAAAAATTGAATTAAACATTTTAAATGGATCTTCATCAAAAATAAAATCATTATCTTCTGTTCCAAATAAATCATATTTTTTTCTTTTTTCATCGTCGCCTAAAATATTATAAGCTTCCGATATATCTTGAAATTTTTTTTTACAATCTTCATCATCTTTATTTTTATCTGGATGATATTTTACTGCTAATTTTCTGTAAGATTTCTTAATTTCATCTTGTGTAGCATATTTATTCACTTCTAATATCTTATAATAATTATTATTATTCATATTTATTAAAATTAATTATTTTTTATATTGAAATTAATTACTCAATAAAATAATTAGTTTTACAAAATAATTCTCTAAATGTATAAAATATTTTCCTGTTGATTGATGCAGATTTATATCCGCTTCTAAAGATAATTCTAAAATTTTATGGCATTTTTCAGGATTATCTTTATTTAAATCAACTAATATTTTATTAATACTTACAACTAATTCATACACATCATAACAATTAATAAAAATTTTTTCACATATACCTTTTATAAAAATTAAATTCGAAAATTTTTGTTTTTTAGTTGTTATTATACCAATTATTTCATTAATAATATTATGATAATTATCAACTAAAATTTTACCAGTCTTTAAATAATAATTATAAGCAATAAATATATTATTTAAATCGTAATAACTTTTATAATTTTTATCAAAATCAATAATTTTATTTAAATTGTTCTTTGTAATTTTAACCTTATTTTCTTTGATTTCTTTTTTTAATACTGTTTCAATAATATCTCTTTTAGGATTTTTTACTCTAAATTGCATAAATCTAGTAAGTAAAACATTAGGTATAATTCCTAAATTATTTGTTTCAAATATAAATTTACTACTTTGGTAATTTGATTCTATTAATTTTCTAAGAAATAAGAACGAGTTATGACTAATTTTATCAATATTTGTTATATAAATTATTTTTGGTAAATCTAAACCTATATTTCTTGTTTGAACATATTCTTTTAAATATCCAGAAAAAAATATTTTCTCATTATTTACCAACTCAAAACAGTCAATTTCTAAATGATATATACTTGATTTAAATTTAAATATTCTTTTATCTACTTCCACTTCATTATTTTTTAATGAATAAACTCTATTATCTAATAATGAACATAAAAAAGCATATATTTTAGTAGTTTTACCAGAGCCTTTATTTCCATAAAAAATAAAATTTGGCATATCTTCTATCTTAAAATTTTTAAAACATTGATAATATTTATCACTAAAATCAATATTATCCACTGAAGGTTTAGTTTCAAAAAATGATTTATTCATATTAATCTATTTTCTCTATTTACTTTTAAATTATTTAAACATTGATTATTTCAATTATTTTTTTAAAAAATCTATCCCTATATTTTTGCTTAGACATTCCAAATATATATTCTTGATTTTTTATAAATAATTCTGTATCATCAGTATAATTTTCAATAACATTATAATTTAAATATATATTAGTTATATTATCAATTAATGTATCTTTTATGTATATAGCATTCTCATCATCTGAATTCATTTTATTATTTAGCCAATATTGATAATTACCTTTAATATGTCTAATTGGATAATAAGAACTAGGTATATCCTGAATATAAATTTTTTTAAAAATATTTAAATCTGAATTTAAATTATGTGATTCTAAACATTTTTTAACAATATTATTGTCAAGAATAATTTTTTCTTTTTTTATTTCTCTATATTCCATATCATTTGTATTAAAACTACTTACTTTATTTAATTCAATTAAATTACTTAAATCATCAATATTTTTATTATTTTTATTATTTTGTATTTCAGAATTTTCAATATTATTTATATTTTTTGAATCAACTATATTATTAATAACTTCTTTTTCTGCTATTTGTTTAACTTCTTTTATATTATTTTTCATATTTTTATTTATTTTCTTTTTTACATCAATTAATTCTTTATTCATTAACATAATTAAGTTTTCTAAAACATTAATTTTATTGTTTAATTTTACATTTTGTTTATCAAATTCATTTATTAATGTTTTAGTATTTTCATATATGTTATCAATTTTATTTAAATTAAAGTTACTTAATCTTTTATTAATTAAATAGGTTATTCTATTTAATATATTTTTATTTATATCAGATTCCTGATTTAAACTCATATACATAAAATTATTTATTTATTTTTAAATATAATTAAATATTTATATAATTAAATTAATTTATAAATAATTTAAAAAAAAAATTGTATATTAAAAGTATGCTCTGCCAATATTGCCATTCACCTGATCATGATATAAATAATTGTCCTGTTATAATATGCAGATACTGTAAACAAGTAGGTCATCCAAAATGGCTATGTAAAAATAAAGGTGTTAAAAATATAAAAAAGAAAAAATTTGTTGAAAAAAATTTATCATATTATATAAAATTACAAGAAATAAAATGGAGTGATATAATTAATAATAATTTTACAATTTAATATTTTCATTTAATATATATTTTTCCTGATATATAACATGACTAATTATAATAAATTTTAAATTATTAATAAGATTAATATTATCATAAATATAGTTATATTTTTCATCAATAATTAATAAAATAAATCCAAATATTGAATATAATATAAAATTTAATAACTTATTATTTTTAATATGAAAATTATTTAATTTAAAATGATTTGGGACATGAATAAATAACATATAATAAAATATCATATCAGATTTTAAAATAACAAATAATGATATCAATAAAAAAGATATTATATATCTAGGGATATTATAGTTTTTATATTTAATATTTGGGATATCATGTCTAAAATGAATTATTGAAGATGCTATTAATAAACTATTTATAAAATTATCATAATATATATCATTTAATATAAAATTTGATAATGTAAAATTTATACCATAAATTTTTAATAAATTATTTGTATTTTCTGTTTCAAGACTATGACTTAAATCTGTTATTCCATGAGGCGATATTATTGTATTTACTATAAATGGTATTATTTTCATATATTAAATAATTTTTTTTTTTTAATTAAATGACCATACTTCATCTAGTTGCACACTAGAATTACAATCTTTTAAATTTAAAAATCTTTTATGCTTATCTCCACAACTATTATTTGTGCATCCAGCCAATTGAGTATTTGCATCTACTTTAGGTCCTGTAATACTAATACATTTTTGTAATGATGAATTTCCTGAATCATCTTTTAAAACTAATCTATTACTTTTATTATTCCATTCCCATTTTTGTTTTGGACTATCTGAACATTCACTCATAAATAAATCTGAATTAGATTTTCCACTAGATGTTAAACACATATTATCATACCTATTTTTTAAATTCCCATCTTTATGTAAATACCAATAGGTAGTTGGTGAAAATAAATCTTTTGAATCTAAAAATGCTTTACCAGAATCTCCTTCACCATGAACTCTATTTGTACTCATATTTAAATTTCCATTTTCATCAAAACTATATTTTTTATTAACTAATAAACCACTTGCTATATATTCACCACCTGCTGGTCCTGCTGGCCCTCTTTCACCCATTTGTCCTGCTTGACCACTAGACACACCACTATTTACATTTTTATTCAGTGATTTTCTTACTGAATCATCCACTTTTACATTTACCATATTTTTTACTTCTTCTTTCTGTTTATTGTTTAATCCATTTGTATCAGCAGCTATTTTTTCGGGACTATCGTTCCATTTATCAACCTTTTTATCCTCAAAATTTTCAATACTAATATCATTTGTCTTAAATAATTGGAAATTTTCTGTAGTGTTATCATTAAATTTATTTTTTTCAATTTCTTTTAACACTAAATATATCAATATAATATAAATAAATAATAATAAAATACATATAATTTTATTAATCATATATTTAATGTAGAAAATTTTATAGTATTTTATAAAAAATAATTAAAAATTAAATTTTTAGATAAAAAAATTTTTTTTTTTAGATTACTATGGCACCTTTCATTCATTATAATGTGGTAATCTGTAAAGAATTGAATTTTATTTTAGAAAAAAATTCAATTAAATATTTAATATCCTTTCATAAAAAAAATTTAAATAATTTAGTTTTTAAAAAAGAATATTTTTATGATTCTTGTTTAAAAAATAATTTAAATATTATAAAATATATTCATTATCAATTGCACAATAAAAATATAGATTATAAAGAAGCTTTGTATAATAGC
>MDSV01063076.1_pt1 | contig 14243 bp, 10 predicted proteins | sample 810851 | NCBI WGS metagenome assembly MDSV01 (sample SAMN05326640, study PRJNA326480) | marine metagenome | isolation source: seawater | place: Atlantic Ocean: North East | collected 2012 | reverse complement strand
GTACTATTGATATAAGTTTGGTTGACTCTGATAGCTCAGCTCTAAATCTTTCTGCTATTTCGGGAGTAAAAGAGTTTACTAGTGGTAGGGTTGCAAGTGTTAATTATAGCAGTTCAAACCTGGCAGCAACTAAAATCAAGATAAATGGTGAAAATGCGTTAGCTGCAACCTTATCATCTAATTTATCGTCTGGAAATAATACTGCTACAGCATTAGCTACGGCTATAAATGCAAATTCAAATACACATGGTGCTGAGGCTACAGCTTTTAACAAAGTTACTTCTGCTGCAAAAACTACCTTAACTATGTCAAATACGTTTACAATTAATAGTAATACAATCTCTGTACAAACAAGTATGGCTAATTTAGTTACTGAGATTAATCAGGAAGCTTCAGGGGTAACAGCAGTTTTAAATACTGATCAGTCAATTACATTATCTAATACTACAGGAAATGATATTGTTATTGCCGGAAATGCACCAACTGATGCTGGTTTTACTGCCGGGACTTATTTAGGTTATTTAAAATTGACAAATGTTGACGGGACTTATGTCAAAATTGAACCCATGACTAAAAATAACAGTTATGCATCCAATACAGGAAATATTTCAGATTTAGCAAATTTTGGTTTTAATGAAGTTGATTCAACTACAGTCGTTACATCAGGATTAGTTAGTTCAAATGCTATTACGGGTTCACATGATATAAAAATCAATGATGTTTCAGTTGGAACCTCTTCCAGTTCATCAGCTGCTGCAAAAGCAATAGCAATTAATGCTATTACTTCTTCTACAAATGTTACAGCTTCGGCTTCCAATCTAGTAACCGTCACTTTAGATTTTGATAATTTACCAAGTGCATCTCAGGTGCAAATTAATGGTAATACAGTTGATTTTTCAAGTGTTGGAAGTACAAACGACATGATTACTGCAATTAATAACGCATCCATTGGGGATATAAGAGCAGCATCTACTACAGATGGAAATTTGGAAATAACAAGTGCAAGTGGTGCTGACATAATAATAGCTCATTCAGGAACAGCAACACATTTATTTGCCTCTCATACCGATGCTACTGATGCAACAATATCAAGAGGTTCATCTGTAACTTTCAAAGGAAGAATTTCATTAACTCACACTGCTGGAGATGTAGTTAAAATTTCTGGAACCAATGTTTCTGAAATAGGACTAACAGAACAAGCTCCAACAAGTTCTCCTTCTGCAGGGTCTACAATTTCCATGTCATCTACTGCCAATGCAACAACTGCCATAACGTCTATTGATACAGCAATTGATACTATAGCGAATACGAGAGCAAAAATTGCATCTAGTGAAAATAGAATAGACCATAGAATAGATTATTTGACTGGTATGAAAGCAATTTCAAAAACAAGATTATCTAAAATTGAAGATGCTGACTTCGCAATGGAAACTGCAAAATTAACTAAATCACAAATTATAACGCAGGCGGCCACATCAATTCTTGCTCAGGCAAATACAAGTAGCAAAGTTTTTTTAAAATTACTTAGTTAAGAATTTTGTTCTGTATTACATTTTTATACTTTTGGATTATTAATAAAATTATGTAAATCAAACTTAAATTGTTTTATTAATTTATTTTTAAAAATTAGATTATGGCTTAAAATTTGCTGATATTTTTTTAATTATTAATCTCATATTATTTACATATGTAATTAATTTGATTAATAAAGAATTGATAATGTTTTATAAGCTTAATTTACAGGTGAAAAAATGAAGGTTGCATTTATTACTGGTATATCGGGACAAACTGGAAGTTATCTTGCAGAATATTTACTGAAACTTAACTATGAAGTACATGGAATTGTCAGAAGAAGCAGTTTAATTAAAACTGATAGGATTGATCATGTATTTAATCAAATTAATCTCCATTATGGGGATATGACCGATGGAATGAATTTAATGTCTTTGATACAAAAAATTCAACCAGACGAAATATATAATTTGGCAGCACAAAGTCATGTTAAAGTAAGTTTTGAAACTCCTGAATATACAGCTAATGCCGACGCTTTAGGTACATTAAGATTATTAGAAATCATAAGAAGCTCAAATAAATCAATTAAATTTTATCAGGCAAGTACTAGTGAGATGTTTGGTGCGTCTCCTCCTCCTCAACATGAAAACACTATATTGCAACCTCAGTCACCATATGGAGTTGCTAAACTCTATTCCTATTGGCTAACAAAAAATTACAGGGATGCATACAATATTTTTGCAGTTAATGGTATACTGTTTAATCACGAAGGGCCTAGAAGGGGAGAAACCTTTATTACACGTAAGGTAACAAGATATGTTGCTGAACGTTCTCTCGGTCTAATAAACAAGCCTCTTCAAATAGGTAATGTTCATGCAATAAGAGACTGGACAGATGCAAGAGATATGGTCGAGGGTATATTTCTTATAATGCAAAAACAAGAACCAGATGACTACGTTTTAGGATCTGGAGAAGGAAGGACTGTATTAGATTTAATAAAGGTAGCATTTAACAAAATTGATATAGAGTTAGACTGGAATGAAAATGAGGGTATTGGAAGAAATAAAAATACCAATGAAATAATGGTTGAGGTTAACGAAAAATTTAAAAGACCTTTGGAAGTTAATTCCTTAATTGCGGATCCAACTAAGGCTAATAGAGAACTTAATTGGAAACCAACTATTAATTTTGATACAATGATTAACGAAATGATAGAAAATGATATTTCATCAATTTCAAATGGTGACTAATAAGGCTTTAAGATAAGTATCAGTTAAAAATTTTTATGATCTTCTAGGTTATTTAAACTTTAATTTGTTCTATATTCTCAATGAAATAAAAATGAATAGTTTTTAAAAAATTGGTTCAATAATTGCACCTAATAGTTCAAATTTATATTAATTAGAGAAAAATTATGTCCCTAGCATTAGATAGAATTATTAAAAAAGCAGATAACAATATCAAAAAAGGTTTGTTGAATGAAGCTCAGATTATACTTAACGAAGTATTATCTAAATATCCTAAAAATATCAGAGTTATTAATTTTATAAATAAGATAAACCTTTTGAAGAAACAAAATGAAGTAGTCAAATTACCAAAGCCGTCATCTGATAAATCAAATAATTATAGCTTTTCAACCCATACCTCTGCAAGCCAACAAGGTAAAACCAGTTTAAATGAAATTTCAGATGAAGAACTTAAAAATTTAATTTTGTTATTTAAAGAAGGAAAAGTCACTGATGTTATTAACAAGCTAGAAGAATATAAAAATATAAATCATAAAACACACCTAGTTTGGTATTTACTTGCTCTTTCTCATGCAAGTTTGGATGAACATGAAAAAGCAATTATAAATTTTAACAAAGCTTTGAAAATTAAACCAAATGATCAGGAAATACTTAATAATTTAGGGGCATCCTATAAGCATATTGGAGATAAAAATAAAGCTCTTGAAGTCTTTCAAGAAGCTTTAAAAATTAAAGAAGATGATTTTAATTCACTTTTGAATCTTGCAAATGCTTTTAAGGATTTGGGAAATGTAGAATCTTCGATAGATTATTACCTAAAGGCAAAAGAAGTTAACCCAAAAAATAGTTCAGTTTTTTATAATGTTGGCGTACTTTTTCAAGATCAGGGTTACATTGATTATGCAATTGAAAATTTTAATCGATCAATCACTCTTAATCCAAATTTTGTTCAGTCTTATATAAACTTAGCAGAATGCTATAAAACTAAAGGTGAGATCTCAAAATCATTTGGAGTATATTCAAAGGCACTTGAACTTGAATCTAATAATTATGTTCTACTTAATAATGTGGGACTATTGTATCAAGAAAAAAACCAACTTGATAAGGCAATTGAGTTTTTTAGTGAAGCGATTAATTTTTCTCCTGAATGCTTTCAGGCATATACAAATTTAGCGAATATATATAGTAAAAAGGGGAAAATAATTGAATCTATTAATAATTATAATAAAGCAACCCAAATTAATAAAAATTGTGAACCAGCTTGGGCTCAAAAATTTTATCATCAAGCTCAAATTTGTGATTGGGATAATTTGTATAAAGAGAAAGATATTATTTCAAATATAGGTTTAAATAATATAGAAGTTGATCCGTTTACAGTGCTTTATTTAGAAGATAATCCTGCAAAGCATTTAAAAAGAGCAGCATTGTTTTCAAAAAATACTTTTATTCAAGGAAAGAATATTTCTTTGAGTAAGGTGACTAAAAAAGAGAAAATTAGAATAGGATATTTTTCCAGTGATTTTCATACCCATCCAGTGATGTATTTATTAATAAAGGCACTTGAAAAACATAATAAAGATAATTTTGAAATATTTGCTTATTACTTTGGACTAAGTAAAAATGATCCAATGAAGGATAGAGTAGTCAAAGCAGTAGATAAATTTTATCATTTGCATGACAAAGAAAATAAAGAAATTAATGAATTAGCAAAGAAAGATGAAATTGACATTGCAATTGATCTGACAGGTTATACAGATAATTCAAGAACAGGAATTTTTTCTGACAGAATGGCTCCTATCCAGGTAAATTTCTTAGGATATACGAGTACAATGGGGACAAATTTCATTGATTATATAATAGCTGATGAAGTGATAATACCAAAAAATCTTCAAAAATATTATTCTGAAAAACCACTCTATCTACCAAATTGTTATATGCCAACAGATGATACACGTAAGATTTCTAGTAAAAAGCTGACAAGAAAACAATTTAATCTTCCTTCAGATGGAATTGTTTTTTGCTCTTTTAATAATAGCTGGAAAATTTCTCCTAATGAATATGATATTTGGATGAGAGTCCTAAACAAAGTAGATAAAAGCGTTCTGTGGTTAAAAGATACTAATGAATATTCAAAAAATAATTTAAGAAAAGAAGCAATTAAAAGAAAAATAAATCCGAAAAGAATAATATTTGCTGAAAAAATAGATATAGAAGAACATTTAGCTAGACACAAACTTGCTGATATTTTCTTAGATACATTTAACTACAATGGACACTCAAGTTCCTGCGATGCTCTTTGGTCTGGATTGCCTGTTGTAACTAAAATAGGAAAGGGTTTTTCGGCTAGAGTTTCAGCAAGTTTATTAAATACTTTAGGGTTATCTGAACTTATTACTAATTCAGAATTAGATTATGAGGCTTTAATCTTAAAATTAGCCCAAGATCAAAATGAATTAAATAAAATAAAAGTGAAATTAAAAAATAATTTGTCTACTTCGCCTCTATTTAATAGTGAATTATATACAAAAAACCTTGAAAAATTATATAAAGAAATTTACGAAAATTTTCATAATAGTAAAAATTAAATTTAAAAATATTATAGGTTTAATATAAAAACATTTAGATTATTAAAAGCTAATTATTTGAGATTGATTTATCTGTATTTATTGAGTATTTTTTCATTTTTTCAATCAAAGTAGTTCTTCTTAATTTAAGTAAATCAGCCGCATTTGCAATTGTCCAGTTAGCTTTTTCCAAAGCAGATTCGATTAAAATTATTTCAATATCCTGTAGATGTCTTCTTAGGTCAATTTCGTCATAGAAGGTAAACCAATCTTTATAATTTTTTGGGTGAGGTAATTGTTCAGTATCATTTTCCTTTTGATAATCAACATTGTCTTCAATCCCAGACAAATTTGATGTCATATCCCAAATTGTATTTTGCTCTTCAATCAAAGATGGAGCCTTAAGTCTTAGCAGGTTTTCAAATATATTTGTATTAGTGACCTCTTTACCTGGAAAAAGTATACAGGCTCGTTCAATAAGATTTTTTAATTCTCTAACATTACCTGGCCAATTGTGTTTAGTTAATGCAGTAATTGCTTCCGGATTAAACTTTGGTAAATCTTCAGCAGTTATGTCTAATTTTTTTAGTAAATCAAAAACTAAATCGGGTATATCATCTCTTCTTTCAGCAAGTGATGGAACGTTGATAGGCAACACATTAATTCTAAAAAATAAATCTGCTCTAAATTCTCCGCTTTCTATTTTTTTTTCCAAGTCTCGATGAGTTGCGCAGATAAGTCTAAGATCAATTTTAATATCTTCTGACCCTCCCACTCTTTGAATTGTTTTGTTTTCTATAGCTCTCAAAAGTTTTGCTTGAAGGGGAAGAGGCATATCACCGATTTCATCTAAAAACATTGATCCTCCACTAGATTGTTCAAATTTGCCTTTTCTAATTCGATCAGCACCTGTGAAGGCTCCTTTTTCATGCCCAAATAGCTCGGATTCCAATAATTCTGATGGTATTGCTGCGCAATTTACAGTAACCAAAGTACCTTTTCTCTTTGAACATAAATGAATTGCCTGCGCTATTACATCTTTACCAGTACCGGTTTCTCCTAGTATCAAGGCAGTACTATTAGTTTTTGAAACCATTTGAATCAATTTTCTTAATAATTGAGAACTTTTACTTTTTCCTGTGATCATACTGTTAATGTTTACAGGTGTTTCATTTAATTTTTGATGTTCTGAAATTTGACTTACGGAAGACATAATACCCGTCAAAATATTGAATGCATTTTAAACAATTTTGTACATAGTGTCATAAAAATGACTAATTAAAAAGTTTTTTATTTATATAATTAGTTTTTTATTAAAATTTTTATTAAAAAATGACGTAAAAAAAATTTTTTTCGTTTATTTTTTTTTTTGGCAAATTTCTTGCTTCATTAAATTCGAAAATTAGGAGACATTTATGAACCAACTGATTGTAGTTGAAAGTGATTTACCAATATCTACGGATTTGTGCAATTTATTTGAAAAAAGAAATATTACTGTTGTAAAAACAGGGACAAATAATTCTGCATCAGATTTATCAAATATAAATTTAGTAGGTCTTAATATAGATACATTATTATGTTCCTCTGTTTTTGAAAAGAAAATAGGAGGTCATGAAAAATTAATTAATTTCGCAAGAAATGTTAAAATAAGTAGTATAATTGTTATTTCTGAAAGTGAGTCCACTAATCATTATAGTATTAAATCTGAACTTGGAGGTGCATTAAAGAGATTATATTTTTCAGATATTTATGATCGTTTTTCGCAAGAGATAATATTTCACACATGTTTCCCTGATAATTTATTTGCAGCTGGTGACGAACAAACCTATGAACTTTTAGCCTTATCTAGAAGGGTTGCTATCACAGATGTAACAGTTTTTATTAATGGCCCAACAGGTTCTGGAAAAGAAGTCCTTGCTAATTATTTGCACGAAAATTCACCGAGAAAAAATGAACCATTTGTTGCTGTGAATTGCGCAGCTATTCCAGAAAACATGTTAGAGGCTATACTTTTTGGGCATGAAAAAGGTGCATTTACAGGTGCTTCTTATGCTAATAAAGGAATATTTAGAGCAGCCGATAAAGGAACTTTATTATTAGATGAAATATCTGAAATGCCTCTTTCTTTACAAGCCAAGCTATTAAGAGTTCTTCAAGAAAAACAAGTTACCCCAGTAGGAGGTCAAAGAGATATAGATGTAGATGTAAGGGTTTTAGCTACTTCCAACAGAAATATGGTTTCAGAAGTTAAACAATCTAGATTTAGAGAAGATTTGTATTACCGCTTGAACGTTTTTCCTTTGCAAACTAAAAACTTAGCTGAAAGAAAAAACGATATCTTGCCAATTTCATTAAAGATTTTAAATAAACATTGTAAAAATGATGTGACGCCAATTATTTCAAATGAAGCTAGAGAAGTAATTTTAAATCACAATTGGCCAGGAAATGTTAGAGAATTAGAAAACACTCTTCAAAGAGCCTTAGTTTTATGTAACTCAGATATTATTGATAAAAATTCAATCATGATAGATAAATCATTAGATAAGATGACTTCTGAAGATCAGATAAAAACATTTGCAGATCAATTATCATTTGCAAGATCAAGTCTTTAAGTAAGGGAATAAACAATGAATAAAATTAATGGTAGTCAAATACAAAATAATATAACCCAAAATATTTTGGAAAAAGCTCAAAGTGTTTTGGATGGAAAAGAAAAATCCAATTTGTTTGCAGCAAAGGTTAATGATGCTTTGAAGGAAGTAGCAAATACTCAAGTGAAAGCCGAAGAGATAACTAAAAATTATGAATTAGGTAAAGAAACTGATTTAACTAAGGTTATTATGCAACAACAAGTAGCTAGTATTGCTTTTCAAATGACTCTCAATATTAGAAATAAGGTTTTAAGTTCATATAAAGATATTATGAACATGCCTGTATAATGAAACAATAAAAGGAAAATAAAATGGCAGAAGCTACAACAGGAACTAATTTAGCAAATACTAACTCGGGAGTTTTATCTAAGATCTCGTCAGCGTATTCAAATGTTAGAAAATTAAGTTCTGATCCAGCAGTCCAAAAGTCCATTCCCTTAGCATTTGGTGTAATTGTAACTTTTGTTGGAATAATTGTTTTTTTTATGATGCAAAAATCTGAAATGACTACTTTATTTAGTAAGTTGTCAGAAAATGAGAAATCAGCGGTGTTTCAAGCTTTAAAAAACAATGGTATTGATGTTTCTTTAAATCAGGCAACCGGAGAAGTGATTGTTCCAGTAGATGATTATCACAATGCAAAAATGTTACTTGCTTCTCAAGGTCTTCCTTCAGCTGTTCCAGATGGATATACAAGTTTAAATGATATGCCAATGGGAACAAGTAGATCGGTTGAGGCGGTAAAAATAAAACAAACACTTGAAGCTGAGTTATCAAGATCTTTAAACTTTATTTCAGGTATAACTTCTGCAAGAGTTCATTTGGCTATACCCGAAAAAACTGTATTTGCTAGAGAAAGTGCATTGCCTTCAGCTTCTGTTTTTGTTCGTATGGCATCTGGTAGAACATTGGGAAGGCAACAAGTTAAGTCTATAGTTCACTTAGTTGCATCTTCTGTACCTAATCTACCTTCCGAGAACGTTACTGTGATTGATCAATTTGGTGAATTATTATCTAAACCTAAAACTGATTCTAATACTTCAGACTCTGAGGAACAAATTATTCAACAAATGAAATTGGGTGAAATTTATAGAGCTAGGGTCATATCACTACTTACTCCGTTAATGGGTGCTGGTAATGTTAAAGCTGAAATTAATGTTGATATGAACTTTACTAAAAAGGAAATCACAGAGGAATTAGTTGATCCAGAAGGTAACGCTCTTAGAAGTGAACAATCATCATTAGATCAAACAGGTGATGCTGAAGCAAAAGGTATACCGGGAGCATTGGCAAATCAACCTCCTTTAAAGCCGGATTTGAAACAAAAAGCTCCAGGTGCTGCTGCTGCAGGAGGAAATATTAAATCATTAAGCCAATCTTCTGTTAAAAATTATGAGGTTAGTAAAAAAGTAGCTACAACTATTGCTCAAGTAGGACAAATTACTAGAATAAAAGCAGCTATAGTTATTAGAGAGAACGAGGTTGCAGCTGAAGATGGTTCAATATCTTATCAGAAGTTTGATAAGGAGAAACTTGAAGAGATTAAATCCTTGGTTAGAGAAACTATTGGGTTTAATGAAGATAGGGGAGATAGTATTACAGTGACGAGCAGTCCATTTATTGATACAATGAAACCTGTTACTATACCATGGTATGAAAGCGGTACAATAAAAGAGTTGTCCAAACAGTTAGGTGTAATTTTGATTTTTGCAATTGTAACTTTTGGAGCATTGTTACCTTTATTAAGAAGAGTAATTGTTCCGGCTTCTATGGGAACAGGAGCTCCATTAATTGGTGATGATGATTTAGAAGAAGATATGGATAAGGTTGAGGTTCAAGAAGGTGATACTTTAGAGGATATAAAAGCTAAATTAAAACCAAAGAAGGCTGCAATTTCCGCTGAAATGTTAGACACAGCAAATACATATGATGATAAAGTTGCTGTAATAAGAATGATAGTTGGAGATCAGGCAGGTCGTGTTTCAAATGTATTTAAAAACATGATGCAAGAACAACCAGTTGACGATTAATTAATTAAGGAAGTAAAATCATGGCAGAAATATCACCAATTAATGATGAGATAAATGATCTTTATGAATCTCTCACAGGTACACAAAAATGTGCTATTTTGATGATGCTCTTAGGTGAAGAAGAGGCCGCAGAAATCATGAAGAATTTAAATCCTAAAGAAGTTCAAACATTAGGAACCGCAATGTATTCAGTTCAAGGTTTGCCGCAGGAAACTGTAAATATGGTGTTAGATGAGTTTCTATCCATTATTAAAGCTCAAACAAGCCTTGGAATTGCAGGTGACAGTTATATCAAAAATGTCCTAACTAAAGCATTAGGGGAAGATAAAGCTGAGAGTGTTTTGGGAAGAATTACACCAAGAGATAGTGTTCAGGCAATTGAAATATTAGAATGGCTTGATGCAAGATCTATTACTGATTTAATTATAGAAGAACATCCTCAAATTATCGCTTTAGTAATTTCCTATTTAGAACCCGGTGTTGCAGCAGACGTTTTGAATCTCCTTCCAGAAAAAAATCAGTCTGATATTGTTAAAAGAATAGCTACATTACAAACAATTCAGCCAGAAGCAGTTAATGAATTGAATAGAGTAATGCAAAAAGTGTTTTCTTCAAATGCCAGTCTTAGGGCAAGTAAGGTCGGTGGGGTTCAGGCAGCCGCAAAAATTATGAACTTTTGTAAGCAGGATATGGAAGGCAGAATAATGAAGGACATATTAAAAGAAGATAAAGTTTTGATGCAGGGTATTCAGGATAATATGTTTGTATTTGAAACGTTATTATTATCAGATGACAAATCTCTTCAAACTCTACTTAGAGCCGTTGACGATGAGTTAATAGTTTTAGCATTGAAAGGTGCTGATGAAGAGTTAAGATCAAAATTATTTGGTTGTATGTCTCAAAGGGCTGCAGCAAATATTCAAGATGAAATGGAAGCTTTAGGCCCCGTAAGACTTACGGAGGTTCAAGAAGCTCAAAAACAAATAATAGCAATTGCAAGACGTATGTCTGATGAAGGCTCTATAGTCTTGGCTGGACGTGGCGGAGATGATTACGTTTAAAATTGACAATAGAAATGCAAAACTTAAATGAACAAAATATAGATAAAAAAACTGACCCAACTCCTTTGGGTTTGGAAGAGATGAATTCTGTTATAAAATCTTTTCAAGATTCGTCTTTTAATACAGAAGAGTTATATAAAAAAGATGAAAATGTTTTTGTAAAAAAAACTTTGTATGATTTAGCAATTGAATCTGAAAAAAAAATATCTGATGATACTTCAGATATTGATATTCAAAAATTATCATCTGAAAATATTTCAAAAGAACTTGTTGGTGAAGCCTCAAAAAATTCCTCAGAAGATGAAAAAGAATCTGTAGAAGTTGAAACTGATTTAAAGGAAAAAAAATTATCTACAGAATCTAATGATAAAGAAAAAATAGATAATAATGAAAGTAACGAAAAGAAAGATGAAACACTATTAGAAACTAAGGATGCAAATGATAAAAATTATTCTGAGGAACCAAAAAAAAATAATATCTCTGATAATGACACAAAACAAAATGTTCTAGAAAATGGTGATGATGATTTGTCATCAAAAAATCAGAAAAGTATTGATGATAATTTTGAAGATGACACATTAGAAGCATTGGATTCAGTAAGAAATGCAGTTTCAAAGTCTTTGGATAAAAGTAATGATGAAAATCCAGATAAAAATAAGGAAATTTTAGATTCAAAAACTGAAAATTATGATCAGCAAAATAAAATTATTGAAAAAATACAAGACGACTATAATGTGATAGTAAATTTATTTGACAAGATTAAGGATGTGTCTGTTAATGAAATAGAGAACTTAATTAAAGATAAGGTCATTAAAATTTCTTCCGAAGTTGTTGGTTATCAAATAGATAAACTTCCACAAAAATTTGTAGATAAAATAAAATCAGAATTAATAAAACTGACAAATTCAAATGATGAAATTATTGTTTATCTAAACAAAGAGGATTTAGGCTCAGTTAATAAAATTAAAGCAAAAATTGACTTTGGAAAAAAATTTAAATTTGAAGAAAAAGAAAAGTTAAATAGAGGAGATTTTTTGATCCAGGCTAGTGGTTTAGATCATTTAATTTCTCATACCTTAGAACAAAAATGATTGAATTTAGTTATGAATTTAGAAGAAATCTTAAAAGAAAAAATTAATAATATTAAACTTGAAAAAACTTTAGTTAGTTCAGGCAAGGTAAAAAAGTTTGATGGAAATATAATTTATTGTGATCCATTCCCAGCGCCCATAGGAAGCTTGTGTGTCATAAAAGATAAGATGAATAACGACATCATGTCTGAAATCATAGGATTTGATGAAGAGCATAACATGTTAGCCATCTTAGATCAAAATGCTAATATTGTTGTAGGTTGTAAAGTTTCCTTAATTGATGAAGGAAAGTTTATTGATGTGGACGATAGTATTTTAGGTCGTGTAACAGATGCTTTTGGCGAGCCTTTGGATGATAAAATAATTTTAAATATGAAGGATAAATGGCCATTATTAGGCAATATGATGAATCCTTTAAAAAGAAAACCAGTAAAAGAACCTCTAGATGTAGGGATTAAGGTTATAAATTCTTTATTAACTATAGGAAGAGGTCAGAGAGTAGGTATTATAGCTGGATCAGGAGTGGGAAAATCAATTCTATTAAAAATGATGAGTAAATTTACAGCTGCAGATGTTGTTGTAGTTGGTTTGATTGGGGAAAGAGCAAGAGAAGTAGGGATGATGGTTGATAGTTTAATTGATAATGAGAATGAAAAAAAAATAACAGTAGTAGCTGTCCCTGCTGATCGATCACCTCTATTGAGGATAAGAGGAGCAAATAGAGCAACGGCTATAGCAGAGTATTTTAGGAGTAAAAATAAAAATGTTTTACTTATAATGGATAGTTTAACAAGGATAGCTCATGCGAAGAGAGAAATAGGTTTATCACTTGGTGAACAACCAACTTCAAAAGGTTACCCTCCTTCAGTGATTTCAATGATACCAAGTTTAATAGAAAGAACTGGAACATCAGATGAATGTGATGGAAGTATTACAGCATTTTATACCGTACTTGCTGATGCAGATGATGCCAATGATCCTGTGGTTGATACTGCAAGAGCTATTTTAGATGGTCATATTGTTTTAAGCAGACTTAATGCTCAATTAGGAATTTACCCAGCAGTCGATCTAACAAACTCAGTAAGTCGAGTAATGTCAGAAATTTCAGATGATAAACATATTGAGGTAGCGACAAAATTTAGATCTCAGGTGTCTTTATATGTTGAAAATAGAGATTTAATTTTAATGGGAGGGTATGTTCAGGGACAAGATGAAAAGATGGACGAAGCAATTTTAATGTGGCCTAAAATATTGGATTTTATCTCACAAAAAGAAAATGAAACAACTAAATTTGATGATTCTATACAAGGTCTACTAAACTTATATAAAAAAGAGTAAAAGTTGAAAAAAAAATTAAAGTTATTTAAAAGATTAGAAACGCTAAAGAAGAAAGATATTTTGAAAGATAAACATCATTCTATACTTATAGATCAAGAAATATTAAAAACAAAAAGTTTATTAGAAAAAATTGATTTGATAATTTCTGAAAATTCAAAAAGTAATGAAAAAAAGTTTTTGTCTGGAGCTGTTTTTAAAAATAAAAGTAATCTTATAGGGAAACTAAATGAACAGAAAAATATCGCAAAAAATAAAAAAGAATTTTTAATTGATCAAAACAAAATATTTCATTTGAGTATAGCAAAAAAAAGTAAAGACAAAAAAAACATTAATGAAAAATATAAACAAAGATTAAATGAATACACTGAGGAATTAGAAAATAAAAATAACATTTATTTTAAAAAAAAATAATAATCCAAAAATGTGGCATTTAAATTGCATCTACTTTATCTTATGAGGTGGTTTGTATGAATAAAATAAATCTTCAAGGTTTAAGTTTATCAGGTAATTTGAAAGATCCTTCTTTAAAAGAAGAGGGAGATAATATTTTAGGTGCTCTTTTTTCAATTCCAATAAATAAAAAAAATAATACTGAAATGAATGAATTTATTATTCCTAAAAAATATTTTGAATTTTTAAAAGTTAGTAATAATAATAATTTTCAAAATACTAAAAAAGTATTTAATGAACCAAATCCTGAATTTTCAAACTTTGAAAATGAGTTTTTTGATAAAAATAAAAATATTAAT
>MDSV01124248.1_pt1 | contig 14246 bp, 14 predicted proteins | sample 810851 | NCBI WGS metagenome assembly MDSV01 (sample SAMN05326640, study PRJNA326480) | marine metagenome | isolation source: seawater | place: Atlantic Ocean: North East | collected 2012 | reverse complement strand
TCGAAAACAGTGACATATAAATCTTCTTTGTTGAGTTTATACCTTTCTGTTAAAAGTTCCCACGCCCAATCTATCGCATCCTCTTTAAAGTAATCCCCGAATGACCAATTCCCCAGCATCTCAAACATGGTGTGATGGTATGTATCGACACCAACCTCTTCAAGGTCATTATGTTTTCCACTAACTCTCAGGCACTTTTGTGTGTCCGCGATTCGTTTGTGAACAACAGGGCTGTTTCCAAGGAATAAATCTTTGAATGGATTCATCCCTGCATTTGTGAACATCAAGGTAGGGTCATCTTTCAGAACCATAGGGGCTGAGGGGATAATTTTGTGATTTTTTTCAGCAAAAAAGTCCAAAAATATTTTACGAATTATGCGAGATTCCATGAGTCTTATTTGAGTTTGTGAAATTAATCAATACTCATCTGTCAAAAATGCACGAAGTTTGCAACTTATGAGCCACTTTAAAAATGCAAAATTTAATCCCGAATCCCTTCAGATAGAAGAGGTTCCATTTACGCTTAAGGACTATGTTTTGTGGTTCTTACGCAAGGTTGGATGGATTTTAATCGTGGGAACCGCTTCTATTTTGCTTTTCGATTACGCTTTTGACTCCCCAAAAGATAGAGCTATGGAGCGTGAAATTTCGTTTCTTGAACGTCAAATTTCTGGGCTTGAGAGCGATTTAGATGAAGTTGTAGATGTTTTAAACGATTTGGAGGTAAGAGATGACGCGATTTATAGAACAGTTTTCGGCGCGGAACCATATCCTGAGCATAGACGTAATCCAGGTGTGGGAGGCGCAGATCGAACACGCGCGTTAAGAGGTTATGACCATACCGATGAGATGGGGGGTCTTCAGATTAAGATGTCTGAAGTCCAAAGGCGTTTGGTTGCTCAAAGCAGATCGTTTGACGAAGTAATGGAACTTGCGGCGACACATGAAGATAGACTGCAATCAATCCCTGCAATTCAGCCTGTTAGAAATGACGATCTTAAAAGAATGGCCAGTGGTTGGGGGTACCGATTTCACCCGATTTACAAAGTCAGAAAATTTCATTATGGCATGGATTTTTCAGCGCCTACAGGAACGGAAATCTTCGCAACAGGAGATGGTGAAGTTGTGAAGGTTAGAAGGTCGTATACAGGGTATGGTAGACATGTGGTGATACGACATGGATTTGGCTATGAAACATTATACGCGCACATGAGCCGCGCAATTGTGAAAAAGGGTCAGATGGTAAAGCGAGGTGAAATTATAGGTCTTGTCGGAAATACGGGTACTTCCGTCGCGCCGCATGTGCACTATGAAGTGAGTAAGGATGGGGAAAAAGTAAATCCTGCGCATTATTATTTTAACGATCTCACAGCCGAGCAGTATGAGTTGATGCTTAAAAATGCAGAAGTGTCACATCAATCTTTTGACTAAGAAGTGCAAAATTATTGCGGTTTTTAATTTAGGTTTGCAAGGTTGAGAATTAAGTTACTATCTTGCTGCTCCTCATGCCATTAAACAAGCCCATCCAAAAGCAATACTTCAGTATATCTGAGGTCGCCAACATGTTAGGTGTAAATGCGTCTCTTTTGAGGTTTTGGGAAAAGGAATTCGTCCAAATTAAACCCAAGACAAATGCCCGTGGCAAGCGGTCGTACAATTCAAATGACATAGAAATCATTCGGTCGGTCTACGTTCTTGTGAAGGAGAAAGGGTTTACATTAGATGGCGCGCGTAATGCCCTTAAAGCAAGAAAGGGAATGGGTGCTGAGATTGCGAATGAAGCAAGACTGGCAGCCCATTTAAAGCAAGCATCTGCGAGAAAGAAAGAGCTCGAAACGCCTACCATAAAAGAATCGCGTAGAAAAGAAGTGGTCACAAGATTGAAAAAGATACGCGCCGAACTTTTAACACTCAGAGCAGAAATCAAGTCATAGTTTAAACGTCTGCGTTCGATTTCTCATTGCTCTATTTATGATTGTCCAGATGGTTTTTTACGTAATCTAAGATTCCGTCTTCTAATGTCGTAAATTCATTAGTATAGCCAGCCTCCCTTAGTTTTGACACATCAGCTTCCGTGAAATACTGATACGTGTCCCTGATATCTTGAGGTGTATCGATAAAAACAATGTTTGGTTCACGTCCCATCGCATAGAATGTCGCCTTTACTAAGTCTAAGAATGTTCGGCCTTTTCCAGATCCAAGGTTGTAAAGTCCGCTTTTTACGGTCAATCTGTGATGCATCATGAACATACACACATCACACACATCATCCACATACACAAAGTCTCTCGTTTGATGCCCGTCTTGATAGTCATCTCTGTGAGATCGAAACAGTTTCATTTGACCTGTTTCATTCACTTGCCTATATGTGTGAAGGACTACTGAAGCCATTCTGCTTTTGTGATGTTCGTTGGGCCCGAAAACATTAAAGAATTTCAATCCAGAATAAAAATACGGCGCTCGACTTTGCTTTAAAGCCCACTTGTCGAAATCATGCTTAGACGCACCATAGGGATTTAATGGTCTGAGGTCTTCGACATTGTCATGCGTGTCAGAATAGCCTAATGCGCCATCTCCATAAGTGGCCGCAGAACTTGCGTAAATCAGGGCAATCCCAAATTCTACACACAGGTTCCATATCTCTTTTGAGTAATTTAAGTTAAGCGTATTAAAGATCTCAACGTCTTGTTCTGTGGTATCGGTCCGCGCCCCCAAATGGAAAACAAACTGAACTTGATTTTCGTTGTCTCTTAACCATTGAGGAAACTCTGTTCTCTCCACCTTTTGGCTGCATTTTATATGATAATAGTTGGCTGTTTTATCTACTCTAGAGAAGTCATCCACCAATACCAAATCGTTGAAATTATGGAGGTTAAGCATCTCTGCCAACCTGCTGCCAATAAATCCAGCTGCTCCTGTAACAATTATCATGTTTGTAAAGGTATAACCTCTATCTTTGTATGCAGCGATGCATGATACATCTATGAGTAAAAAAACAGTTTATATAAGCCGAAGAGCTAGATTTAATGCGGCTCATAAGCTGTGCAATCCTGATTGGAGCGATGAGAAAAATCGTGAGGTCTTTGGCAAGTGTGCAAATGCAAATTGGCATGGTCATAATTATGAACTCCATGTCACGGTAATGGGTGTGCCAAATGATGATACAGGGTATTGTATGGACATGAAAACGCTGTCGGACCTCATTAAAGAATTTGTTGAAGAGCCCTTAGATCATAAAAATTTGAACCTTGATGTTCCTTGGATGAAAGGTAAACGCACTTCCACAGAAAATTTGATTATAGAAATTTGGAATCAGTTAGAACAGCCTATTCAAGAATACAATTGCGCTTTACACAAGATTAGATTATACGAAACTGAAAACAATTATGCTGACTATTTTGGAGGCAATTAAACTATGAAGTTCCGAAAAGACTCAATGCAATACGATAATGATTACAAACCGACCAAGAAAGAAATAGCAAACTTTCCAGACCTTCAAAATGGTCCGTCGTCTCAAATACATGGGTCAAAAGTTGAGATTCAACAGGTTGGAGTCCATAATTTCAGATTGCCTCTTAAATACAAAACCAGAGATGGTAAAACGATAGAATTAGAGACGAAGGTGACAGGAACAGTGTCTCTTGAATCTCATAAAAAAGGCATTAATATGTCTCGAATAATGAGATCGTTTTATGAATACAAAAATGATTTTTTTGGGATTGATTGCTTGGAGAAAATTTTATTGACTTTCAAAGAGAAATTACCTTCTTTTAATGCTAAGATTACACTTAAGTTTTCTTATCCAATATCTCAATCTTCTTTACGCTCAGACCTTAATGGGTATCAATATTATGATGTTAGTCTTTGTGGTGAGCTTAATAAAAATGGTGAGTTTAAGAAAACTCTAGATTTTGATTTTGTGTATTCTTCTGCCTGTCCTTGTTCATATGAGCTTAGTGAATATGCCAAATCATCAAGAAATAGGTTGGCAGTCCCGCATTCTCAAAGATCTGTAGCGAGAATTTCTGTAGAATTTGACGAAGATTTATGGATAGAGGATTTACAAAATATCTGTAAAAATGCGCTTCAAACTGAAACGCAAGTTATGGTTAAGCGTGAAGATGAAATGGCATTTGCTGAACTTAACGGTGCGTATCTTAAATTCGTAGAAGATGCCGTGAGATTACTTTATGAACAACTCATAAAAGATTTAAGAATAAAAGATTTCAGAATTATCTGCTCTCATCAAGAGTCTTTACATTCTCATGATGCTATCTCTGTGTTATTGCCACCATACAGTAAATTTTCTCCTGATATCCCTCATGATATTTGGTCAAGTTTAATTCATAGATCATAGCTTAGACGCATTAATATTTTTTGGCCATGAATAATAAAAATACTCCAAACGCTTCTCAAGAGCCACCTAGAATTTTTGAAGAGTCCGTCAGTTTAAACAATGGCGATTCTACAGCCCTTGCTAAAAACTTTGTAGCAAACGTATTTTCTTGGATGGTTGTAGGGCTTCTTATTACTGGTTTTGTTGCCAGTTATGCTGCCTCTTCTGGTTTGTATGCGCAGTTGGTTGGATCAGGTGGTCTGATGATGTGGGTTATTCTGCTTTCACCATTTGCGTTCATCATTGCGATGAATGCAGGTTTGCAAAAATTCAGTGCAACGACTTTGACCGTTCTTTTCCTCGCTTTTTCTGGTGTGATGGGTCTGTCTTTAAGCTCAGTCTTTCTCTTGTATTCACTGGGTTCAATCACTCAGGTGTTTCTAATTACAGCAGGGACTTTTGCCGTGATGGCATTTGCAGGTTATACCACGAGTGTGGACTTAAGTAAGTTCGGAGCTCTTCTTTTTATGGCGCTTATTGGGATCATCATTGCCTCTGTCGTCAATTTCTTTATGCAAAGTTCGATGATGGATTTCATCATCAGTGTCGGCGGAGTTCTCGTCTTTACAGGACTGGTTGCCTATGATACCCAACGTATCAAACGCATAGGAGCAGGAGTGGAGTATGGCTCTTCAGGAGCGACGAAGCTTGCGATTTTAGCTGCAGTATCTCTGTATCTTAACTTCGTAAATCTGTTTTTATTTCTTTTGCGTCTCTTAGGAGGACGCGATTAGATTGACAGATCTGTCCTATTGAATCATAATTCTTGACGTTGCCAGTCTCGCTTGGTTGTTTTCTAAACTGATCACGTATGCACCTGCAGGCATCACTGATGCCTGGAAGAAGAGTTTGGTTTCTCCAGATAAGAGCATGCCGTCATGAATCACGTCAATGGTCCTTCCCAAAGCATCTAATAACAGAACTTTTACGTTGGCATCTTGTTTGAGATGAACAGGGATACATGTTAGGGCTGATGCAGGGTTTGGGTAAGGAGGCGCAAACGCACCAATTTGAGATTCGCTGAAGTTGTCAATGCCAGAAATTGTAATTTCTCCAACATGAAATGTCCACCATCCTTCAGGAGCAGGCATAGGACGTGATCCGGTTTTCCCGGACGCAGCATTTCCAGAGATATAGTAGAAAACATTAGAATCTTCTTGAGCGGCAGGGATCTCTGCGGTCCAATTCTCACCATCTCCGGAATCACTCATAGAGACTTCTGTCCAAGGTCCATTTGGATTGTTAGAATAGAACAGGGTCGCTTCGACCATGCCTGAACGATGACTCAAATAGGCCTCAACAGCATATGGAGATGTCGTGTTTTCAGTGTCAGGCAGCGGAAGGTGACTTATGATTAATGGATCTTCTACAGTTACGGAATGTGTGATACAATGAATCGCTCCGCTTAAAGCAATGATATTCTCGGAGCCGTCGCAATCAATACCGATGATTTCGTATCCTGGCAAAGCTTCTTCCCAAATGCGGATCGCGGTGGTGTCATATTCTTCATAATAGGTAGGAAGAAGAATCTTTTTGTTCACGAAAACAGCATTGCTGTAGGTTTCATACCATCCTCCAGTGTTTGGGTAACCTCCCCCCAATTGAGGCGGGCTAGGGATCCTCACAACGTCAAACGGTGTCCCCCATTTTGTTGTGTAATTCGAGAGGACGTAATCTATGTTGGCATTTATTTGAGGTCCATCGGCGACACCTTCAGGATACTCAGACACCATTAACGTGCTTTCGTCAAGCAGTTTCATATGCATGTCGATGTGATGTATGCCATCGTAGGGTAGCGTAGGCATTTTTATAAGTGTATGGACCCCCATAAAGTCTTCTAAGATTCCTTCAATTTCTTCGGTGGTGTGGTTTGGATAACTGGTCCACCACGTACTTCCACCTTGATTTTCGTCTAGCACCAGCTCCGATTCAAAAGCGGTTCCAAATCCATCACTCATCCAATTGCCTCCTGTATTCATGAGGTTATATGGTTCGGCTGTGGTGCTGTATACTTCTAAACCGAGATGGTCGGCCAAGACATCGGGAATAAGGTCATCATCAGGTCGGGGACGGTTGTACAGCCAGTCGACCAAGATTCGGTCGTCATTCCATGATCCATACACGGTATTTGCACCATAGTCTCTAATCCAGATGGAGTTTAGATCTGCGGGGACAATGTCTACATTGTTCAAGCTTATAGAGCCTCCACAAGATCCACTTGTAAGATAATTGGAAGTTGAGTTAGGGCTTTCCGTAAATACAACGACTCTGCATTCAGACACAGATGCCGCTACGATTTGCTTGAGGATACAGGGGAAGCCTTCCCATGCGATTGTCAAGACTTCGATTTCCTCCCATTCTGCGGCCGTTCTTAAGTCAGAAAATGGGGGCGGAGTTTCTATCCCCCGGCTATTCCTCGGTTGAGATATGCCATTGTTTTCAATGTATTGTCTTTCATTGGCCCTTACTTCATTGGCCCAAACAGATTTTGAGGTTTGTTGCGCAAACGGTTGGGCTGAAAAAAGAAAAAGAAAAGCGAGGAAGGTACTTATGCGAATGAATGAAAGGCGTATTAGCATTTTCTATAAATGAAGTTCAACAAGACAGGTGATGTAAAGTTACTTCAAGATCTCATTAAGTAAAGCTGCATTGAGGGTATGGGTGCCTTCTGGTTCGTGAAGGTTTATATCTAACCCATGACTATTCAGCAAGTTGACATCTACTTGGAAAGCGTATTGGGTATAATATTCGTCATTTTTCGGACAGATAATATGGATTTCTTTTAAACGATCACTGAAATTTGGAGGTGAAGTAACCCATTCTGGGGGAAGTTGTCCCGAAGCAAATATTAAGGTGTCAATCTCCGCACCATGGGCACCCCACCTTGCTGCAGTTGCAACACCTTGTGAGAACCCGATTAAGGTGACTGGCGTCGTTTTGGGTATTTCTAGGGATTTCAACCAAAAAGTCAGATATGTGATTTGGTCAGTGATTTCTTGTTGCCTGTTATCTCGGGTCATCCAAGATGCTCCGACTCTGCCATTTGTGCCGCGAATGTAAAATTTACTCAGGCCTTCAGGAGCGCAAATACATCTCCCAGGGGCTTCTAAAGATTTTAAGGAATTCAGCATATAGGAGGGGTGTTGTCCATATCCGTGCAGAATAACAATGATTTCGCTGCTGTTCTTTGGAGATTCTCCAATGTGGAACCATCTCGCAGTTCGGGTCACCTCGATGGAGTGAGACTTGACATTTTCAGGAAGCGGATACTTAAGTTGAGGGTCCAATTTTGTTTTGAATAGATGATGTGCTTCAGTACGTGATTTCCAAAGTGGTCGTTTCAAACGCGGTACAGAAAATTGAGTCTGCGACTGCAAGATCCTCTTCTCCCGATTGATCGATATAAAGATATGGCATCCATTCATTCCCAGGAAGAATACAGTTAAAAAGGGTGTCAATGTAGGGGCCTTCAAACACCATCCACTCCGTTCCGCAAGTCGTATACTGATTGAAATCTTCAGTAAATCTAAATCGAAGCTTGTCCAATTCAGTTGAAGGCGTTTGGTTGGCAATATGAACACTTAACGCTGCGCTTGGTACGGCTTCTAAATTGATGTGAACTGGAATATCCGGAGAGAAGTCATCAGGATTAATGTCTTGTGAAATACCAAACCAATCTTCTTCATTGACCTTCAGTCGATATTCTAACGCGCTCTTTCTGGGAAACGAAATAGTGAAAAACCCTGCGTCGTCTGTTGTGGTGGTTCCAGCCGTTTCGAAAAACCCATTTAGCACACCGTTTTCAAGCACCTGCTCTTCCATTTCCACGTCGAAACCTACGCAAGGCAATCCCGTCGCTTTTTCAACGACCGTTCCTTCAATGATATACGTGTTCGCACAATCGTTCCTACAGCACCCGCATACAAGAACTGTGACAATTGAACTGATGAGTATATCATGTAATTTCATATAATTTCAAGTTTGGCAAATTTCAGAAGGAGCTGTTTTTGGCCAGCTGATGGAAAGAAAATGGTGGCTTTCACATTGGGAGCTTCCCCTTCAATCTTCAATACTTTTCCTTTGCCAAACTTGGCGTGCTTCACATTGATGCCTTCTGAAATAGGTGATGTGTTCGATGGTGTTTGGGGTTCTGTTGCACCATGAGTAGCACCATCAGGCTGCGTCAACTTCTCTTTAGATGAAGGTGATTGAGATAGATTAATCTTCGTGAGGTTACGTCCACCGATACTGGGCGTGACAGCTTTTTTACTCCACCCCGAAGTTCGACGATCTTCTTCGGTTACAATATTTCTGCTTGAATATCCTGAACGTGTTATTCCTGCTGGCTGAATAAGATATTGCTCATCTATTTCATCTAAGAATCGGCTCGGATCTCCTTGGTGTAATTGTCCCCACTTGAATCGTGTTGTGGCATAGGATAACGTGCAGCTTTCGCAGGCTCTTGTTAATGCGACATAGAAAAGCCGTCTTTCTTCTTCAAGCTCTTCCCTCGAATCCATCGATCGTTGACTTGGGAACAGATTTTCTTCCAATCCAACGATATTCACATGCTTAAATTCCAAGCCTTTTGCAGCGTGGATTGTCATGAGAGAGACCTTATTTGTGTCGTCGTCGTCTTTGTCAGCATCTGTTAACAAGGCAACATCAAGTAAAAAGTCAGAAAGCGTTCGAATCGCATCGGGATTTTCTGGGTCTGGTTGTTCGCTGAATGCTTGTAGACCGTTGAGGAGCTCCTGTATGTTGTCATATCGCGCGACACCCTCTGGGGTTTTGTCGGTGTACAATTGATGGACAATTCCAGATCGTTTGGCAATCTGCAAACCCAAAGTATGCGCGGTTTGGTTTTCCAAATCTGCAGAAAAACCTTTCATCATTTCAGTGAAATCAATGATTTTTGACCACGCTGCTTTTTTAATTGTATCGGGTTGATCACCCAGAGTCATCAAATCATACACCCCCATGTCTCTTTCTCCTGCAGCGGAAAATAACCTGTCCAATGTTGTATTTCCAATTCCTCGTGCGGGGTAATTAATGATACGTCTTAATGCTTCATCGTCTCTTGGGTTTGCCGTAAGTCGGAAGTATGCAATCAAATCTTTAATTTCTTTCCTTTGATAAAAACTCTGTCCGCCGTAAATCCTATATGGGATATTGATCTTCCTTAAGCTCTCCTCAAAAGATCTCGACTGTGCGTTGGTTCGATATAGAATGGCAAAGTCTCCATACTCGCATTGTGAGATGCCCCGTGTTTCAAAGATGTGGTCTGCGACAAATCGTCCTTCGTTATTGTCGCTATTTGCCCTGTGAATCTTTATTTTTTCTCCTTCTGAGTTTGCTGTCCAAACCTCTTTCTTTATTTGGTTTTTATTAATCGCAATCACAGAGTTCGCCGCATTGACAATCATCTTCGTGGACCTGTAGTTTTGTTCCAGTTTGTAAGTCGCCGTATCTGGATAGTCCTTTTTAAAGTTCAGGATATTTTGGATACTCGCACCTCGAAACCCATAAATAGACTGTGCATCATCTCCTACGACACAGATGTTTTCATGTGCAGCAGCAAGCTGTTTGATAATCAGATATTGCGCATAATTCGTGTCCTGGTACTCGTCTACTAAAATATATTGGAATCGGTGCTGATACTTGTGAAGTAAGTCTGGAAAATCTCTCAGCAACACATTCATTTTGTAGAGTAGGTCATCAAAGTCCATCGCACCTGCTCGAAAGCATCTGATCTCATACGCTTTAAAGATATCCGCGATTCTAGGCTTCCCCGCTTGTTTGTCTTCAGCTTGAATTTCTACATGATTCACATAGTGTGCGGCATTGATCAGGTTATTCTTCGCTCCTGAAATTCTATTTGCAACTGCTGCGACCTTATAAACCTTATCGTCAAGACCCAATCCCTTGATAATATCTTTAATTAATGCTCTGCTGTCTTGGCTGTCGTAGATCGTGAAATTATGCGGATAATTAATCCGATCGCTTTCGATTCTGAGAATCCGAGCAAAGATGCTGTGAAATGTTCCCATCATCAAATGTCTTGCTTCATTGTCACCGATCACCTTGCCTATTCTTTGTTTCATTTCTTTGGCTGCCTTATTTGTAAAGGTCAAGGCCAAAATTGAGAACGGATCGATTCCTTTGCTCATAAGGTTAGCAATTCTGTAGGTAAGCACTCTGGTCTTACCACTTCCCGCACCAGCGATGACCATCATCGGTCCTCGTAAGTGTTCAGCAGCTGCTTTTTGAGGCGTATTTAAATCGTTTAGAAATTCCACAGTGCGAAGTTAAGTATTGTACTATTCAGGAGGAAGTGAAGTCCCCTTTATCATTTTCACTGAAAAATTGCTCTAATGTTGTTGGATTTAATAGAAAATGTTATACTTTTGCGTCCCCATTAAAAATTGGGGAAGTCTTTTTTATGCACATTTGATAACGCTAACCGCGACGATGCCTACAATACAGCAGCTAATTAGAAAAGGCCGGTACACTAAGCCGGTAACAAGTAAGTCCGCAGCCTTGGACTCATGTCCGCAACGTCGTGGCGTTTGTGTGCGTGTTTATACAACAACACCAAAAAAGCCTAACTCAGCCATGAGAAAGGTTGCGCGTGTGCGACTCACTAACGGAAACGAAGTAAACGCATATATAGGAGGTGAAGGACACAATCTACAAGAGCACAGTATTGTGTTGGTTCGTGGAGGACGTGTGAAAGATTTACCAGGTGTGCGTTATCACATTGTTCGTGGTGCACTCGATACAGCTGGTGTTGATGGACGTACTCAGAGTCGTTCTAAGTACGGAGCAAAAAGACCTAAGAAGAAGTAACAAACTGAATTATGAGAAGGAAAGTAGCAAAAAAGCACCGCGTCCTCCCGGATCCAAAATTCGGGGATGTTCAAGTAACTGTATTTGTTAACAGTTTAATGAAGGATGGCAAGAAGAGTACCGCCTTTAAGATATTCTATAGCGCGATTGATCAAGTCGCTGAAAAGTCTGGTGAAGACGGTATAGAGCTTTTTAAGAAAGCACTAGAAAATGTGACTCCAGGCGTAGAGGTAAGAAGCCGTCGTGTTGGTGGCGCCACTTTTCAAATCCCTACACCCATCCGTGATGGTCGTAAGAACAGTCTTGCAATGAATTGGCTCATAAGTTTTGCTCGTAAACGCAACGAGAAGTCAATGGCACATCGTTTGGCTGCAGAAATTATCGCCGCTGCCAAGGAAGAGGGCGCTACTTTCAAAAAGAAAGAAGACACCCACCGTATGGCTGAAGCAAACAAAGCATTCGCTCACTTCCGTTTCTAATTTATTATGGCAAAAAGAGACCTCAACCTAACAAGGAACATCGGCATTATGGCCCACGTAGATGCCGGTAAAACGACATGTACGGAACGTATCCTGTACTACACTGGAATTTCACATAAGATTGGTGAGGTTCACGATGGTGCAGCGACAATGGATTGGATGGAGCAAGAGCAAGAACGCGGGATTACAATTACATCTGCTGCAACAACATGTTTTTGGGAATTTAATGACATTGAGCATAGAATAAATATTATTGACACCCCCGGTCACGTTGACTTCACTGTTGAGGTTGAGCGATCATTAAGGGTGTTGGATGGAGCTGTTGGTCTTTTTTGTGCAGTTTCAGGAGTGGAGCCTCAATCAGAGACAAACTGGTCTTTGGCTGACAAATACAACGTTCCACGTATCGGATTTGTCAACAAGATGGACCGTTCAGGCGCTGACTTCTTTAATGTCGTCAATATGATTCGTGAGATGCTCGGTGCAAATCCAGTGCCTCTTCAAGTGCCTATTGGCGCAGAAGAAACATTTCGTGGAGTTGTAGACTTGGTTCAAAACAAAGCTTTTGTTTGGAATGAAGAAGACATGGGCATGACTTGGGATGAGATTCCAATTCCTGAAGATCTTACAGAGACTGTGACTGAATGGCGTGAAAAATTGATCGAATCTGTAGCGGAGCAGGACGATACGCTTATGGAAAAGTACTTTGAAGATCCAAACAGTTTGACGCAAGATGAAATTCACGCTGCGATTCGGAAAGCGACGATTTCAATGGACATTACACCCATCATGTGTGGATCTGCTTTTAAGAACAAGGGAGTCCAAACAATGTTGGACGGCGTGATGAGATACCTGCCATCACCGTATGATGTGGGTTCAATCGTAGGTCATGATCCTGAAGATGAGGAAATAGAAGTGAAGCGCATGCCGGATCCCGCAGAACCATTTGCAGGTTTGGCATTTAAAATTGCAACAGACCCTTTCGTAGGTCGTTTGTGTTTCGTTCGTGCATACTCTGGAACTCTTCCTGCTGGCTCTTACGTTAAGAATACGCGTTCTGATAAGAAAGAGCGTATTTCACGTATTTTCCAAATGCACTCAAACAAACAGAATCCAATTGACAAGTTGGAGGCGGGTGATATTGGTGCGGTAGTCGGTTTTAAAGACATACGCACAGGTGATACCTTGTGTGCACAAGATTCACCTATCGTTCTCGAGTCAATGTCATTTCCAGATCCTGTGATTGGGATTTCAATTGAACCAAAGTCGCAAGCTGATCTTGATAAATTATCTAATGGTCTCGCAAAGCTTTCAGAGGAGGATCCGACGTTTACTGTCAAGACTGACGATGAAAGCGGACAAACCATTATCTCTGGTATGGGTGAGCTTCATCTTGAGGTTCTCATAGATCGTCTTCGTCGTGAATTCCAAGTAGAGTGTAACGAAGGTCAACCCCGTGTTGCATACAAAGAGGCAATCTTCTCTGAGATTCAGCATCGTGAGGTTTACAAGAAACAATCTGGTGGACGTGGTAAATTCGCTGATATCAGTGTAATCGTTGGTCCTGCGACCGATACTTCGAAAGATGGATTAGAATTTCAAAGTTCTGTCAAAGGCGGAAACGTACCGCGAGAATTTATTCCAGCAGTGGAGAAAGGTTTCAAAACAGCCATGATAAATGGTGTGTTGGCTGGCTTCCCTATGGACAGTTTAAGAGTTGAGTTGTTGGATGGTAGTTTCCACCCTGTTGACTCGGATGCAATTTCGTTTGAGCAAGCTGCTAAGTTTGCTTACCGTAATGCGATTAAGCAATGTACACCAAAGATTCTAGAGCCTATGATGTCTCTTGAAGTTGTTACACCTGAAGAAAACATGGGTGATTGTATTGGTGACCTTAACAAACGTCGTGCGATTATTGAAGGTACTGACGAACGTTCTGGTAAGACTGTGATTAACGCTAAAGTTCCTCTTTCTGAGATGTTCGGATACGTTACAGACCTTCGAACTTTAACTTCAGGTCGTGCAACATCTAGTATGTCTTTCAGTAATTATGCTGAGGCACCTAGAAATGTTCAAGAGAGAGTTATAGAAGAAGCCCAAGGTTAATATAGAGGAACGTCATGACACAAAAAATCCGCATAAAACTTAAGTCATTCGACCACAATTTGGTTGACAAATCGGCTGAGAAAATAGTTAAAACTGTTAAATCTACAGGTGCTGTAATTAGTGGGCCTATCCCACTGCCTACACACAAAAGAATATTTACTGTTTTACGATCGCCTCACGTAAATAAAAAGGCCCGTGAACAGTTTGAACTTAGTAATTACAAACGTCTTATCGACATATACAGTTCTTCCTCTAAGACAGTAGATGCCCTCATGCGTTTGGAGTTGCCAAGTGGAGTAGAAGTTGAAATTAAAGTCTGATAATAGACGCCGTCTATTTAAAAAACAAAAAAAATGCCTGGATTAATAGGGAAAAAAGTAGGAATGACCAGCATCTACGGTGCCTCTGGGAAGAAT